>Ga0190349_1000140_pt1 | contig 26123 bp, 21 predicted proteins | sample 48721378_MG_FD_179798 | JGI IMG/M metagenome (GOLD analysis project Ga0190349, IMG submission 179798) | Hydrothermal vent microbial mat bacterial communities from Southern Trench, Guaymas Basin, Mexico - 4872-13-7-8_MG | ecosystem: Environmental > Aquatic > Marine > Hydrothermal vents >...
CGCTATCACTGTGGTAAATCTAATTTTATATAAAGTTCCTTCAATTGCTTTTTATCCACTTCAGATGGAGCATCGGTTAACAGACAGGTTGCTCTTTGGGTCTTGGGAAAGGCAATTACCTCTCTGATTGAGGAAGTTCCGGCTAAAAGCATAACCATCCTATCCAAACCGAAGGCGATTCCTCCATGGGGCGGTGCTCCATATTTTAGGGCTTGCAATAAAAATCCAAATTTTTGTTCAGCTTTCTTATCATCTATTCCTAATAACCTAAAAATTACTTTTTGAAGGTTTGTATTATGTATTCTAATACTTCCTCCTCCGATTTCATTTCCGTTAAGCACTAAATCATACGCTTTTGAACGTACTTTTAAAGGATTAGTATCTAATAATTTAATATCTTCTTCCAGAGGAGCGGTAAAAGGATGATGAACTGCTTCATATCTTTTTTCATCCGAATTATATTCTAACAATGGGAAATTAGTAACCCAGAGAAAATTAAATTCCTTTTTATCTTTATTGATAAGGTTTAAATCGTTGGCTAATTTTAATCTTAAATTTCCTAACGCCTCATAAACTACTCCCTTTTGGCCAGCAACAATTAAAATAATATCTCCCGGATTCGCATTAGTTTTAAGTTTAACTTTTTCAATCTCTTCGGGAGAAAGAAATTTGGCTATGGAAGATTGAAAATCTTTTCCTTCTCTAATTTTTATATAGGCTAACCCTTTTGCCCTAAATGAGCTAATAAATAATTGTAAGTCATCAAGTTTCTTTCGGGAAAACTCCTTATCACTTTCAACTTTAATAGCGCATATTTCTCCTTTATTTTGAATCATTTCTCCAAATACCTTAAAAGAACTTTTTCGAAATACTTCGGTTAAATTTATTATCTCCATTCCAAATCTTAAGTCGGGTTTATCTGCTCCGTATTTGGAAATTGCTTCTTGATAATCCATTCTGCGAAAAGGTATTTTTATTTTTATGCCAAATAATTTGTTAAGTAAATAAACAAACATTTCCTCTACTAAATTGAATATTTCATCTCTGTCCACAAAAGACATCTCCATATCAAGCTGAGTGAATTCAGGTGACCGGTCAGCTCTTAAATCTTCATCGCGAAAACACCTTACTATCTGGTAATATTTTTCAAATCCTGAAACCATCAATAATTGTTTAAATAATTGGGGAGATTGAGGCAGGGCATAAAATTTACCCGGATTTACTCTACTGGGAACTATATAATCTCTTGCCCCTTCCGGAGTACTCTTGGTTAAAAAAGGGGTTTCGATATCCAAAAATTTTTTACTGTTTAAATAATTTCTAATTTCCATACAAACTTGATGCCGTAAATGCAAATTTCTTTGCATCTTTGACTGTCTTAAATCCAGATATCTATATTTTAATCTTAAATTATCATTTATTTCTATCTTATCATTTATGTTAAAAGGTAAGGTGTCAGAAATATTTAATATTTTTACCTGGCTGGCTTTGATTTCGATTTCTCCGGTTGGCATATTGGGATTTTTAGAACCGGTTAAACGAGAAACAACCTTTCCTTTAACTGCAAGCACATACTCATTTTTGATGATATGAGCTTTTGTGTGTGCTTCAGCAGAATCTTCCGGGTCAAATACAATTTGTGTTATCCCTTCGCGGTCTCTTAAATCAATAAAAATCAAACCGCCATGATCTCTTCTGCTCTGAGCCCAGCCCATTAAGATTACTTCTTTTCCTATATCATCTTTCCTGAGCTCCCCACAGGAATTGGTCTTCTTCCAAGAGCCCATAGGTTCAATAACTTCTTTTGATTTTTTCATTTTCATCTATGCTCCTTTATTCGTATTGCGTATCGCGTATCGCAATTTCGTATCTCGTATCTAGTATCTCGTATCTCGCCGGAAATACAAGATATATCAATTAAGTTTTTTAATTAAGTTAGTAATCATACGAGATTCGTGATTAATTTTTTATTCTCTTCGTTCATATATTTTAACTCTGCAGTAACTTTATGCCATGCTAATCTAGTTGTTAATTGATTTATAGACAGGCGAGACGCCTGTCCTACGGTTTTATATTAATCTTCGAGGACAGACACGAGGTCTGCCCCTACAACTATCTCCTGAATTATTATTCCCTCTTTCCTAACTATCCGCTCTACGCTAAACGCTACACGCTATTTTTATGGATAAATCTTATTCAGCATCCTCGGGAAGGGAATGGTTTCGCGAATATGGCTTAAACCACATATCCAGGCAACGGTTCTTTCTATTCCCAAACCAAATCCGGAATGGGGGACCGAACCGTATCTCCTTAAATCTAAATACCACTCATACTTTTCCCTGGGTAATTTATGTTCTTCAATCCTTTTTTCTAATAATTTATAATCATCAATCCTTTGTCCGCCTCCGATAATTTCTCCATATCCTTCCGGGGCTAAAAGGTCAGCTCCTAATACGACTTCTTCTCTTTTTGGATCAGGCTTCATGTAAAAAGCCTTGCATTTTGCAGGATACCGGTGAACAAATACAGGCCTATCATACCTATTTGATAAGATTGTCTCATCTTCTCCGCCAAAATCATCTCCCCATTCAATTTTTACACCAGTGTTTTTTAAAATATCTATTGCTTCATCATAGGAAATCCTGGGAAAAGGTGTTTTTATAAGTTCTAATTTGGATATATCTCTTTCTAATAATTTCAATTCATTTTTTTTCTTTTCCAACACTTGTTTTACAATATAAGCTATCATATTCTCCTGGATTTCATTGTTTTCTTCAAAATCCACATAGGATGCTTCCGGCTCAACCATCCAGAATTCCATTAGGTGTCTTCTGGTTTTGGATTTTTCAGCTCGAAAAGTTGGCCCGAAACAGTATACTTTTCCAAAAGCCGCAGCAGTTGCCTCATTGTAAAGCTGTCCGCTTTGGGCAAGATATGCCTTATCGTCAAAATAATTAGTTTCAAATAAGGTAGTAGTTCCTTCACAAGCTGCCGGAGTAAGTATCGGTGTATCCATTAAAATAAAACCGTTCATATCTAAAAAATCCCGAATAGATTTTATTATCTCTGCTCTTATTCTTAAAATGGCGTTTTGCCGGGGCGACCTTAGCCATAGATGACGATAATCCATCAGATATCCTACTCCATGCTCTTTCAAAGATATTGGATAATTTTCTTCGGCTATACTCACAACCTCAATATTTTTTAACAAAACTTCGTATCCTAAAGGAACTCTCTTTTCTTCTTTGACTACCCCGGATATTTTAACCGCTGATTCGTAATTAATGTTATCTACCATATCAAAGATTTTTTCATCCATTTCATTTTTGATCAAGGTTGCCTGAACAAAACTTGTTCCATCTCTGACAATTAAGAATTTTATTTTCCCACTTGAACGCCTATTGTAAAGCCATCCTCTAATTTCTACTTCTTTACCTTCATAATTTCTAATATCGCTTATTCTTATAGTTTTCATCTATTTTGCCTCCTTGTATCGGGGTCAGGTCTCAACATTTGACATAACTTGCTCCGAAATATTGTAGTTAAAAAGTTATGTCAAATGTTGAGACCTGACCCCTTTAACTAACTATAATTCATTGATTAGATTATCTATCTTAATTTCCTTTTGTTCTTTGGTTTGCATGTTGCGGAGAATCACCATATTTTTAGATAATTCTTCTTCGCCGACTATTACCGTATATCTTACTCTTAACTTATTGGCTATCCTCATTTGTGATTTTAAACTTCCTTCGGAATAATCCATATCAGCAGATAAGCCGGCATTTCTTATTTTTTGCAATAATTTAAAAGCTGAATCTTTATTCTTTTCATCAACTTTAGCCACAAATATATCTAACCCCTTTTCCTCAGGCCATTTGACTTTTTGTTGATCTATGGCAATAATCATTCTCTCTATCCCAGCAGCAAATCCTACTGCGGGAGTCGGTTTACCGCCCAATTCTTCCACTAAATCATCATACCTGCCGCCACCGGCGATAGCATTCTGAGCACCTAATTCTCCCGAAATAATTTCAAAAGCGGTTTTAGTATAATAATCGAATCCCCTTACCAATCGAGGTTCTTCATGAAACAATATTTTTTGATCATCAAGATATGATTTTACTTGTGCAAAATGTGATTCGCATTCTTGACAAAGATTTTCTATAATCAGCGGAGCTTTTTCTATGATTTTTTGGCATCCATCTTTTTTACAATCAAAAACTCTCAGTGGATTCTTTTCATATCTCATTTTACAATCTGAACATAATAATTCTTTTTTATCCTTTAGATATTTTTTTAATTTTTGGATATAATCAAATCTGCATTTTTTACAACCTACGCTATTTATTAAAATTTCCAGATTTTTTAAACCCAATTTTTTATACACATCCAAAGCAGTTATAATAACTTCGGCATCCGCAGCGGGAGATTTAGTGCCTATGATTTCGATTCCGAATTGATTAAACTGCCGGAATCTGCCTGCTTGCGGTTTCTCGCACCTGAACATTGGGCCAATATAAAATAACTTTGTTACTTTAGAAATTCTACTCATACTATTTTCTAAGTAAGCCCTAACTACCGGCGCAGTCCCTTCAGGCCGTAAAGTAAGGCTTCTACCTTTTCTATCGGGAAAGGTAAACATTTCTTTAGTAACTATATCAGTAGATTCACCTATCCCCCGAACAAAAAGATCAGTATATTCAAAGAACGGAGTTCTAATTTCTTTATATCCATATTTATTCAGTATCTCTTTTATTATATCTTCGATATAATACCATTTTGAAATATCCTCAGGTAAGATATCCTGTGTTCCTTTGGGAACTCGTATAAGCAATATTTTCCTCTCCTTTTTTCTGATTATCACGGGGACGGTTCTCCTGACAACGTTGTCAAGAGAACCGTCCCCGTGATAATCTTTAATCATTTATAGCTGTATCTACGTTCCATAAATGCCTTTTTATCAAAGGCTTTCTTTATAGCATCCTCCTGGCTAATTTTTCCTTCCATAACTAAATCTTTTAGCGATTGATCTAAGCTTTGCATCCCATCTTTCTTGCTAATCTGGATGGTTGAAGAAATTTGATAAGCCTTACCTTCTCTAATTAGATTTCTAATTGCCGGATTGGCAATCATTATTTCTAAGGCTGGGACTCTACCTTTTTCATCCAAAGTTGGCAAGAGTGTCTGGGCAACAACACCTAAAAGAGATCCAGCAAGCTGCATTCTTACTTGATTTTGTTGATGAGGAGGAAATACGTCTATTATCCTTTCTACGGTTTCAGAGGCACTAATAGTATGAAGGGTAGAGAATACCAAATGCCCTGTCTCAGCTGCGGTCAAAGCCATGGAAATAGTCTCCAGGTCTCTCATTTCTCCTACCAATATTACATCAGGATCTTCTCTTAAGGCATTACGCAATGCTGAGGCAAAAGATGGAGTATGTGAACCTATCTCTCTTTGGGAAATAAGGCAATTTTTATGAGAGTGAATAAATTCAATAGGATCTTCGATAGTAATTATGTTATCGTATCTTTTTTTATTTATAATATCGATCAAGGCAGCCAAGGTTGTTGATTTCCCACTTCCGGTGGGTCCGGTAACCAATACCAGCCCTTTATCTTTTTCGGTAAAGTCTGAAAGAATAGAGGGTAAGCTTAATTCAGAAAGGGTCTTTATTTTTTCCGGAATTAACCGAAAAGCCCCAGCCTCTCCTCGGCGATGTTTAAAGATATTTACTCTAAATCGGGAAACATTTTCTAATTCGTAAGATAAGTCTAACTCGCCATTTTTTTCAAAATAAGTCTTTTGTTTTTCGCTTAGAATAGAATATATCATTTCATGGGTAATCTCCGGTGTTAATTCAGGTAAATCTAATTTTGTTAATTTTCCATTTATACGTAACACCGGAGGAGCCCCTATATTAAGGTGTAAATCAGAAGCATCTTCATTTTTAGCTGTAACCAATAAATCTTTTATCTCCATATTTAACGTTCCTCCCGTTTTTTAAAAATAATATCAATTATATCTATCAAGCTTCTATTTATTTCTATGGTGAAATATTTGGTTAATTGTTTCATCGATATTTTCAAAGGAAGCCAGAACAATTTTTAGCTTTCTTTTGGTAACCTCTTTAATCATTTCGATAGCTTCTTCATCTGTGGGGTCAGCCATGGCCACAACTAATTCACCATTTAACTCCATTATGGGTATTGCTTTAAATTTTCTAAGAGTATCTTCTGAAATATTCTTGGATAATTGAATATCAATGTTACCAATATTTATCTGAACATAAGGAAGGTCTAACTGTTTTCCTAAAACCCAATTTATTTCATCTTGTGTAACCATTCCCAGATCAATTAATATTTCTCCGATTCTCTTTATCCTATTTTTCTGAATTTTCAATCCTTCCTCTAATTGCTCCGGAGTAATAATTTTATAGTGTACTAAAATTTCCCCCAGCTTTTGAGGATTTTTTATTTCTTTTTTATCATCTTTCATCTTAATACATCTTTTCTCCTTTACGATTATTTCTGTCATTCCGCACTTGATGCGGAATCCATAAGTAGGGGCGTATTGCAATACGCCCCTACACGAGAGATAGATTCCCGCTGGAGTTTACACTCACGAAAGTGGGTGCGGGAATGATATAAGTGGAGCGAGAACGACATACTATCAAATCCGAAATTACATTATTACCATCATAGCCGGTGGATTTCTAAGTTTATTAAAAAATCCCTGATAATACTTTTATTAAGTATCATCAGGGACGAGAATTGCTCGCGGTGCCACCCTGTTTGAATGGTAATTAATCCATTCCGCTTAACAGCCGTTTAACGTAGGCTATCCGATTAAGTTTACTATAATTTTTCAACTTAATTTGCTTTTTTTAGGGGTCTTTCGATTATCTTCTCTTTTGATTTCATAAAGAAAGATAATCTAATCTCCTATTTTCATTTTTGAAAAATATTTAATTTTTAAAATTTAAGTAATTTTATATAATTTTAACTAAAAAGTCAAATTAATTCGTATCGCGTATTGCGTATCGAGTATCGCGTCATGAAAAGAATTTAGGATCCTGATTTATATCTCGTACCTCGTGAATCGTATCTCGCATAAAATACAGTAACAAGTAATATGTAATGAGTAATAAGATTAAATTTCTGAAATTATAAGTATGGGTACTTATTACACGTTATTTATCACATGTTATAAGTTACCTGTTAATTTGGTGGTTATCTAGTTAACTGGCTATTTTTTCTTTCTCTAATTCCTAACTAAAGTTTATGCTAATGTCGATAACTTCCGCGAGTTTCCATAAATGCTTTTTTGTCTATAGCTTTTTTAATCGCTTCTTCTCTACTGATTTTACCTTCTACCAGCAATTCTTTCAAAGATTGGTCTAAACTTATCATACCATCTTTCCTGCCCATCTGAATAGTTGCAGGCATTTGGTAAGTTTTTTCTTCTCTTATAATATTTCTGATAGCCGGGGTAGCAATCATCAATTCAAGAGCAGGGACTCTTCCCTCTCCGTCTATGGTAGGTAATAAGGTTTGTGCAACTATACCTAACAGAGATTCGGCAACTTGCATTCTAATTTGATTCTGTTGATGTGGGGGGAATACATTTATTATTCTTTCTACGGTTTCAGCTGCACTATTAGTATGGAGAGTGGAAAATACTAAATGCCCGGTTTCGGCGGCAGTTACCGCCATAGAGATGGTTTCCAGGTCTCTCATTTCTCCGACTAATATTACATCAGGGTCTTCTCTTAAGGCACTTCGCAAAGCATAGGCAAAAGAATCTGTATGAATTCCTACTTCTCTCTGGTCTATAACGCAGTTTTTATGATTATGAATAAATTCAATAGGGTCTTCAATAGTGATAATATGTTCATATCTTTCTTTATTTATAATGTCTATCAAAGAAGCTATAGTGGTTGTCTTTCCACTTCCGGTAGGACCGGTAACCAATACGAAACCCTTTGACTTTTTAGTAAAAATAGATAATTCTTCCGGTAGACCCAATTGTGCAAGAGTTTTTATTTTTTCTGGTATCAGCCTGAAGGCAGCTGCCTCACCTAATCGAGTTTTAAATATATTAATTCTAAATCTTGTCATATCTTCCAATCCAAAGGAAAAGTCTAATTCATGAAGTTTTTCATATTTAGCTTTTTGTTCATCATTAATTATACTATAAATCATTTCGTGAATATCTCGCGAGTTGAGTTCAGGTAAGTCTAATTTTTTTAATTTACCATTTATACGCAAGATTGGGGGGACTCCAACAGTGATATGTAAATCCGAAGCATCCCTTTCTTTGGTGACAGCTAATAATTCTCTTATATTCATATAGTTAATTCTTCCTTTCTTAATATTGCTAAAATTAGAAAAGATTAACTGAATTTATTTATTATTCTATCAGAGATAGTTCTACTATGCAAAAAACCAAACAGAAAGTATCGAGTATATAGTATCGAGTATCGAGTAAAAACAAAGAAAAGTACCATAGAAAAAGAAGATAGGAAAATAAAAAAAAATAAATATCCTTTTCTTTATTTAGCTACCACAGTAAAGTTTACACTAACAATATAGTATCGAGTTAAGAAAGCAGAAGTCTCGAGACAGAAGCCAGAATTCAGTATTCAGAATTATTTTAAATTATGAGATTATATTGTGTACGAAGTTATTTTATATTCTTCTGACTACTGGCTCCTGAATTCTTAAATAATAATTATGGTTTTCCGTTTTAAGTTTTTAGTTTAATTATGAATAATATTTATATATTGTATGGAATTCTTATATTATATTATACGCTAAAAGTTCTACTTAAATTTAACTCGATACCCGATACTCGATACTCGATACTATTTTAGTTCTGCCTGTTCTTTTAGTATCTCTGCTTTATCGGTTTTTTCCCAGGTAAAATCTTCATCTTCCCTTCCAAAATGACCATATACCGCAGTCTTTTTAAATATTGGTCTTCTCAGTTTCAAGTGCCTTATTATTGCTTCCGGGCGTAAATCAAAATTCTTTTTGATTAATTCTAATATCTTCGATTGAGCAATGTTTTCTGTTCTAAAAGTATCTAACATAACAGATACGGGATGAGCTACCCCTATGGCATAGGCAATTTGTATTTCACATTTATCAGCTAACCCGGCAGCTACAACATTTTTTGCGATATACCTTGCCATATAACTACCTGACCTGTCTACTTTAGTGGGGTCTTTTCCGGAGAAACATCCTCCTCCATGACTTCCTACTCCTCCATAGGTATCAACAATTATTTTTCTTCCGGTAACCCCGGTATCTGCCTGTGGACCGCCTATGGCGAATCTTCCGGTAGTATTAATAAAATATTTGGTATTTTCATCAAGATATTTTGGGGGGATAACATAATTAATTACTTTTTCCTTGATATCTTTTTGAATAGTTTCATAAGGAATATCAGGGTGATGTTGGGCAGCTATTACTACCCCTTCTACCCTTTTTGGATCTCCATTTTCATATTCAACTGTAACCTGAGATTTCCCATCAGGTCTGAGATAAGGGATTATCTTCTTTTTTCTTGCTTCTGCCAGTCGGTAAGTTAATTTATGAGCCAATATTATAGGAAGGGGCATCAGTTCGGGAGTTTCTCGGCAGGCATAACCGAACATCATTCCTTGATCACCTGCCCCGATAGTTTCCATATCATTTTTTTCTTTAATCTTCTCTTTTACTTCCATTGATTTACTCACTCCCTGATCTATATCCTTGGACTGTTCATCAATAGAGGTTAATACCGCGCAAGTATCACCATCAAATCCATATTTAGCCCGGGTGTAACCTATATCCCGGATGGTTTTACGTACTATTTTGGGAATATCCACATAACAAGAAGTGGTAATCTGTCCGGCGACCATAACCAATCCGGTAGCAACCAAGGTCTCTACTGCCACTCTCCCATAAGGGTCTTCTTTGTAGATGGCATCCAGTATAGCATCAGATACTTGATCGGCAATCTTATCTGGATGTCCTTCGGTAACTGATTCGGAAGTAAATAAATATTTGTTCTTCAAATCTAACATCTCCTTTGTTATCTAATTATAAATACTTTTTATATTTTTCGTTATTAGCTATACTTTTAATTATCTTCTTTAAGTCACCTTCTCGCTTTTTGGGATAAATCAGTTTTATATCCCCGCTGGATACTATAACCAGATCAGATAGGCCGATAGTAACTATTAAGCCTTCGTCATTTACAATAACACACCTTTTGGTATCTACTCCCTCATGTCCGCCTTGCACTACATTACCATCTTTATCCTGAGGAAAAATTCTCTCCATTGAAGTCCATGAGCCAATATCATCCCAGTTAAAGTCTCCTTTTACCACTAATCTGTTAGACACTTTTTCCATAATAGCATAATCTATGGATATTTTATCCAATCCATAAAATACTTCTTTTACCACTTCTTTTTTTTGTAATGTTCCTAAACTATCTTTTATTTTCATTAATCCCTCATGAAGCTTGGGCGCTTCTTTTTCTATAGCCTTTAAAATATCTCTGCAAGTCCAAACAAATATGCCACTATTCCAAAGATAGTTTCCCTCACTTATAAATATTTTTGCAGTTTCCAAATCTGGCTTTTCTGTAAAATTATTCACCACACAAGCGGTAATGTTATCGGTCTTTTCTACTTCTTCGCCTACACAGATATAACCGTATCCGGTTTCCGGCCGCGATGGTTTAATACCTATAGTAATCAAATTACCTGTTTCGCGAGCAAGTTTACAAGCTTCTTTAATTGCTTTTAAAAATTTTTCTCCATCTTTTATTATATGGTCTATGGGAAGTGTAATCATAGTGGTGTCAGGGTCTTTATATCTATGTTCAATAACTACTGCCGCCAAACCGATACAGGCTGCAGTATCTCTGCCCACTGGTTCAAGGATATAATTTAGATAATCTATTTCGGGAAGAGCATCTTTTATGCCATCAAAGAGATCTTCCGTGGTGGAAATAAATACATCTGATAAATCAATTAGTGGTGATACGCGATTAACGGTCTCTCTAATCATGCTATTCCCACCAGTAATAGATAATAATTGTTTTGGTGTATCAAATCGACTATGCGGCCAGAATCTTTGTCCCCGACCACCAGCCATCAGGACGGCAACATTTTTCATGAAAATTATCCTCCCTTTTTTTCGTATCGCGTATCGCGTATTGCGTATCGTGTTAAGAAAAGAAGCCATGGTGAAACCGTATCCGGTATCCAGTATCTCTCGTATCTCGTATCTCGTATTACATAAAGAAGTTAGCTATGTTATAATATGTAGGGGTAGGCCTTGTGTCTACCCTCCACAGGGCAGGCTTCCCCCGTTTTCACGAAGGCAGGATCGCCTATCTATACAAATGTAGGGGTTCGATTTATCGAACCCGCCATATAAAATTAGCCAGATAATCCGGGTCGGATAAATCCGACCCCTACATTAAAAATACTACTCTATGTAAAAAGTTTTAAATTTTGAATTTAATTTATTATATAACCATTTTTGTAATTTATCAAAAAAAATTATTTTAGATTATTTGCTAATTATTAAAGGATATAATCTTTTATATAAAATAAAAGTTATAGTACCACTAATCATCCCTTTTAAAAGATTAAAAGGGATGATAGCTGGGATTAACATTTTGAATACAATATCTCTATTAACTCCTAAATAAATAGGGGTAATAATTAAATTAGCCGGGACCATTATTAAGGTCATTGCTAATGTCCCCAAAATTAATCCTAAAATTGCTCCCTTCTTGTTATGATACAAGAAATAGATTTGAGAGGATACAAATACGAAAGTTCCCGTTGCTAAAAAGTTCATCAAAGCACCATAAGGACCACCTTGCCCGGTGATAAGAGCAAAAAGTATAGCCGTAATTAGAGACATCAAAACACCAATTTTCGGACCCAATTTAAAAGATCCGATCAGGAGAAATACACTCCCCGGATCATACAATAAGAATGGCGCCTGGGGTAAAATGGGAAAATGAATAAAATACCCCGCTACTATCGACAGGGCTACTAATATAGAAATACTGGTAATTTTTTTACTTTTCATACAGATTCTCCTTCTTTTTATTTTTTTATCTTTATTTATAAATTAGTCGATATTGAATAGTTTAGCGTATAGGATAAATCAATAAACTAAAAACGTAAAGCGAAAAGCGAAAAACCATAATTATTGGTTAAGAATTCAGGAGCCAGTAGTCAGGAGTAAGAAGAATATAAAATAACTTAACAAATAATAGAACCTTGTAATCTAAAATGATTCTGAATACTGGATTCTGTCTCCTGGCCTCTATCTTATCTACGAGATACGATTCACGAGATACGAGATACGGATAGGATTTCGCGCTTTTCGTTTTTCGTTATATATTATATGCTAATTAGGGCTTACGTAAAAAGAAAATTCTTATGCAATTAATTTAAATTTAAAAATATTTTCTATCAATAAAAAATATCCCCGAAAAATCATATTTTCTCGGGGATAATCTTTATTTATAATAAATCACTTCTTCTTCCATCCAGACTTTACTGTCGGCTCTGGCTTTTCACCAGATCTGTTCGGTACTCACAATAGTGAATACCGAGCTCGTGGGCTTATTACCTCCTCTCAACATTCTCTGAAGGAGGATAATTTTACCACCGGTCGGGAATTGGTTAATTTTTGATTAACCTCACCCTGCCCCGAAAAAGCATAATCTTTAATATTCTATTTTTAAAAATTATATCATTCTTTTATACTTTTTACAATAAATAATTCACCGATTCACCAATTCTCCAATTTACCAATTAAGTAGGGGTAGAATTTATTCGACCCGAAACGGATTCGATGAATCGAACCCCTACATTTACATAGACTTGTTACTAATTACTCATCACTTATTACTTATCACTGTATTTTCTATGTGCTAAACGCTGTACGCTATATGCTAGTTTTGTACACTAACGACTAGTTCAATCAGTGGCTTTAATCTCATTTTGCACTTCTTCTAAACTAAACCCTCTTAAATCAGCATAATAGTTTAATACCTTATTAACATAGTTATCAGGCAATTCCTGATTATTAGTTAATCTTTCTTGTACGGCATAAGGTCCCTGGTTGTAAGCTATGACAGCAGTTTTTAAATCGTGAAAATTTCTATTTAATATAGATAGATAATATACTCCAATTTGAATATTTTTAACAGGATCAAATAATGTTTTCTCTGCTCCGTCCCATTTAATGCCAATGTTTTCTGCCAATTCCGGAGCTATAAATCTTCTTACCTGACACAATCCATAGGCATAAGAATCTGAAACGGCTTTGGGATCGTAATTGCTTTCTGTTTTTATTATGGCAGTGATTAATAAAGGATTAAAATTATATTTTATAGATTCCTCATAAATAGTTTTAGATATTTCATATATAGATTTACTGTCTAAGGTAGAATTATTTTTAGAAATTTCTTTTACTGCCTTGGTAATATAATATTCCCTTTTAATTTCGTCGGAAATCATTCCGGTTAATTCCTGTAATTGCATATAGATTTCTGTAAATTGATCTCTGCCTATTTTAACTTGGCTATATTTTTTTACTTCGTTAGATAAATCATCTACTATACTTACTATCTTCTCATTCATGGTAACTATCTTCTCGTTCATGGTAACTATCTTCTCGTTATTCAGATTAACATTTTCAATAATATTTTCTGTTTGAATATTTAGTTTATTAATCTTTACCTGTAAAGTTACAGATAAAATAATCAACGCACACATAAAAAGTATGAATATCAATCCAAGATTTTTGTTAATATTTTCTCTGAACGAATATGTCATATTAACTTCTTCTCCTTTATTTTTTACAGTAGACATAAATATCCCTCCTTGGGTATTTTTTGGGTGGTAACTTATTTTATTGTATTTTGCTACCTTCAGTAATATCTTTATCTACGGTTAATAAAACTACATTATCTTTATCAACCGCAGCTAAAAGCATGCCTTGAGATTCGATACCTCTAAGTTTTACAGGTTGTAAATTAGTTACTACTACTATCTTCTTCCCCAATATTTCTTCGGCAGAGTAATGCTTTCTTACTCCGGCTACAATAGTCCTTTTTTCCTTTCCCAGAGCAACTTCCAATTTGAGTAATTTATCTGTTCCCATTACTTCTTCAGCAGAAACAACCTTTCCTACTCTTAAATTAATTTTTTTAAATTCATCGTAAGATATAATATTAGCTTTATCTTCTTGTGCTTCTTTTACTTCTTTCTGCTCTTTCTTTTTAGTATCAATTCTGGGAAATACTATTTTCCCCGGCTTAACCGAAATGCCTGGTTTTAATTTCCCCCAAGAAGCATCTTCGTCAAATCTTACTTTTTCTAAACCAGTTTCTAATCCTAACTGTTCCCAAATCTCTTTAGCTTTGATTGGCATAAAGGGGTAAATTAATATGGTGGATATACGTATAGATTCAGCCAAATTATATAGAATAATAGAGAGTCTTTCCTTTTGTGAATTATCGCGCCCTAATATCCAGGGCTCTGTTTGATCAATGTATTTATTAGTCCTTCTTATAAATTGCCAGACAGTTTCCAGAGCAGCGTTAAGTGATAAATTATTCATCTGAGTATAATATTTTTTTATGGTCTTTACGGCAAAATCTTCTAATTCCACATCGTATTTTTCTTTTTCTATCCCTGCTTTAGGAATCTCTTTGTTAAAATACTGGGTAATCATAGCTACAGTTCTACTTACTAAATTCCCTAAATCGTTAGCTAGGTCGTAATTTATTCTTTTGATCATTAAATCTTTAGAAAAATTACCATCCTGCCCAAAAGAAACTTCCCTCATTAAAAAATATCTAAAGGCATCAGCGCCAAATTCTTCTGCCATTTCATAAGGGTCTACTACATTTCCTTTAGATTTTGACATTTTTTCCCCCTCTATAGTCCACCAACCATGAGCAAAGACCATCCGGGGAGGTTCAATACCAGCTGCCATTAACATGGTAAACCAGATAACCGTATGAAATCTCAATATATCTTTTCCTACAAGATGAATATCTGCTGGCCAGTATTTTTCAAATTTTTTGTTATCTATATTATATCCTGCTACCGTAATATAATTTAATAAAGCATCATACCAGACATAAATTACATGATTATCATCAAAAGGGACATCTATGCCCCACTTTAAGCTTTTTTTTGTTCTGGTTACACTCTGGTCTTTAAGTCCGCCCTTTACAAAACTTATAATTTCATTTCTTCTTGCTTTCGGTTGAATGCATTGAGGATTTTTTTCAAAATATGATAATATCCTTTCCTGATATTTTGACATCTTGAAGAAATAACTTTCTTCTTTTATCTTTTCTATCTTCTTCCCGCAAGTAGGACATGTTTCATCTGTCAGTTGAGTCTCGGTCCAATACGTTTCACAGGGTACGCAATACCATCCCTCATATTCACCTTTATAAATATCACCATTTTCATATAATTTATTAAATATTTCTTGCACTACTTTAATGTGTCTTGGTTCAGTTGTGCGTATAAAATCGTCATATTCTATATTCAGTAAGGGCCAGAGATTTTTAAATTTTAATACCACCTTATCTGCCAGCTCGAGAGGAGTTAAATTTACTTTTTCTGCTGAACTAGCAATCTTTTGGCCGTGTTCATCTGTCCCGGTAGAAAAAAGAACATCATATCCGGATAGTTTTTTGTATCTCGCCATAACATCTGCCGCTATAGTGGTATAGGCATGTCCGATATGTGGCACATCATTTACGTAATAGATAGGGGTAGTTATGTAAAATGTTTTTTTAGATTGATTGTTTTCCATAATTATTTTCCTTTCTTTTCTCGTATTGCGTATCGCGTATTTAATAGCGTGTAGCGTACAGCGTTTAGCGTATAGGGAAAATCACCCTATGAAATATGCTACCTACTTTTTTTAATAAATTTTTAATATCATTTCTTATCTCTTTTTGTCGTTTCCGCAAAGCCTGTTCTCGATCTGATCGGAGAACGGGAATCTATCTTCTAATTCTAATCTCCACCCCTAGATTCCCGCGTTCGCGGGAATGACAGAGGGAAGAGCAGTTTTACATTTTTAGCTTTTCGCTAGATAAAATGAATTCGCATTGCTGATATAATCTAACTTCTGGCTTCTGGTTTCTTTCTGTTTTCGTTTTCTTTTTTAATTTGTTTTGCGCTATTTATTATTCTGTCTTCTTTGAATTTACTATACGCTCTACGCTGTACGCTATCCGCTAGTCTTTCATTTCCAATAACTTTTTGTATATCAGGTTTTTAGGAATATTTAATTTTTCCTGAGCAATCTTTATTATATCTCTATTTGAATAACCTTGGTTTTTTAGTTTTCTTAAATATCCTTCCATTATACATTCATCTTTTAAAAAATCTGTTGTATCGTTTTCTTTTTTCTTAATTCCGCCCTGAACAACCAGGGTAATTTCCCCTTTTATTTCTTTTGTATTTATTTCGGTTATAACCTGGCTCAGATTTCCTCTGATTATCTCCTCGAACTTTTTGGTCAGTTCACGAGCTATAACAATTTTTCTATCTCCCCATATTTCCAACATATCTTTAAGAGTCCTTTTTAATCTGTGGGGGGTTTCATAGAAAATAAGGGTTCGCTCTTCATTTTCTATGCTCTTAAAATATCTTTTCCTCTCTTTAATCTTACGGGGTAAGAACCCCTCAAAAACAAATTTATCGGTAGGTAACCCGGAAACAACCAAAGCAGTTATCAATGCCGAAACACCGGGCACAGGAATTATTTTTATATTATTTTTTAAAGCTAAGTTTACCAACACATACCCTGGATCGGAAATACCCGGCATACCTGCATCGGATACCAGGGCAATGTCCTGACAATTTTTTAATATTTCTACCAGATGGGGAGCTTTTTTAAATTTATTATATTCATAGTAACTTGTAATTTTTGTATTTATCTGGTAATGATTTAACAATTTTTTAGTATGTCTGGTATCTTCGGCCGCAATTAATTTTACCTTTTTTAAAACCTTTAAAGCCCTTAAGGTTATATCTTCTAAATTTCCTATAGGTGTCCCGCAAATGTATAGAATTCCGCTTGTTTTATTTTTATCCAAAACAATTATTCATCTCCACTTTTTCTGTCAATATTGAAATATGGGATTATCGATTTTTAATTCTTCCTTCCCCCCTTTTATTCCCTCTAGTAATACAAGATTTGCATTTTCTCCTTGCCGGGGATGAATAAATTTTACAACCTTTGGTTCGATACCATATTTTTTTAAGGTAAGTATTAATTTTATTAACTTGGTACTTCTGTAAATTAAATAAATTCTTCCTTTATTTTTCAACAAATAATTACTTACAGAAATTATGTCCTCTAAATTACCCTTTATTTCGTGCCGGGCGATAGCTCTGCTGTTCGAAGGATTAATCTTTCCCTGCCCCAGAGAAATATAAGGGGGATTACTTACTACTACATCGAATTGCTGGTTTTTAAAAATATTTTTTAGGTTTCGAAAATCTTCCTGAATTATTATTATATCATTTTGTAATTTATTCAATTCAACACTTCTTCTGGCCATATCCGCTAAATCTTTTTGTATCTCAATTCCGTAAATAGACAAGCCTTTCTTTTTACCAAATAGAAGTAAAGGAATTATCCCGGAACCAGTACCCAAATCAATTATTTTTTCATAGTTTTTAACTCTAATAAAATTAAGCAGTAAAATAGAATCCACCGAAAAACGGTATGAATCGCTTGCCTGGATAATTTTTAATCCTCTATCTCCCAGATCTTCGATTTTTTCACTATTATTTAGTTTAACCATTTTTCGTGCTTTTACTTTTTATTCCGAGTTTTTCGAATTTTTCTTCGGGTATTTTAATTCTTTTCTTAATACCACCATTCTTGCTGTTAGAATCGCTTTCTAGTTCAATTATAATGTATTTTTTTAATACATTTATTTCTATAACTTTTCCTTTGCCTTTCTCTGTTTCAACATTATCTCTCAACTTAGGATACTTTTTTAAAGCCTCTTTGTAGAACTCAGATTCGTAAGACAGACAGCACATCAATCTACCGCAAAGGCCTGATACTTTAGATTGATTTAAGGCAATTTTTTGGATCTTAGCCATATTAATATGAATTGGAGTAAACTTTTGAATATAAGAAACGCAGCACACTTCTCTACCGCAAATTCCCATTCCACCTATTAATTTTGTTCCATCTCTTACTCCAATCTGTCTCAGCTCGATTTTAGTTTTAAAGACTTTAGCTAATTCCTTAACCAATTCTCGAAAATCTATTCGCTGAGTAGAAACAAAATAGAATATTATCCGGCTTTTATCAAATAAATACTTTACGTAAACTAATTTCATGGGTAATTTATATTTTTTAATCTTCTCTTTACAGATATTTAAGGCATCAATTTCCTCTTGCTTTATTATTTCGAGTTTCTTGAAATCCTCTGTATTCGCTTTTCTAAGTATATTTTTAAGCGGGGTATCTATTTCGTCATTTTTTATATATTTATAAGGGATCACTACTTTACCCAGATCTAAACCAATAGCAGTTTTTACTAAACAAATATCCCCTTTCTTTAGTTTTATTTTATTATTAATTTTAAAATAATAGATATAATTTGTTTTGGCAAATTTTAAACCAGTTACTTTAGGCAATACTCAACACCTACCATCTTTATATATAATCTTTCTAAAATGAGACGCGTGTTTACATTTTTCATTAAATATTCTTCTACCTTTTCTAAATAATCCAGGATGTCAATTAGAATCTCCTGGGAATAGATTTGAGATTTTTCATAAATTCTTTCTAATTTATCGCAATTGGCAATATACTTTTGGTCTCCCGTATTTTTAATGATTAAAATATCCCGATACCATAATTTTATTATTTCTAACATCTCTTCTATTCTCTCTATTTCAGATGCCGTCTTTTCAACTTTTGTAAAAATATCTTCACTATATTTCCCGGGAGATATAGCTGATAAATAGTCTAATACTTCTTCTCTCTTAATAAAATACTCCTTATCTAATAATAACTTTAAAGCGCTTCCGATACTCCCCTGAGCTAATTTGGAAATAATTTCAGCTTTCTCTTTTTCCAAATTATCATTATTATCCAATAAAAACTCTTTTATTTTACCTGAGGATATTAATCCAAAATTTACTATCTGACATCGTGAGACTATAGTAGGTAAAATTGGATCTATCTTTGAGCAAATCAGAATTATTATTGCGTAATATGGTGGTTCTTCAATAGTCTTCAATAAACAGTTTGATGCTTCAAGAGTCATTTTTTCTGCTTTGTCTATTATATATACCTTTTTTTTATTCTTAAAAGGCTTCAGTCCAATCTCTTTTCGCATTTCTCGTATTTGTTCAATCTTTATCGAATTCTTAATTGGTTCGATTATTTTTAAATCCGGGCTATACTGCTTACTAATTTCATTACACGATTGACAGTCTTCGCAAGCTTCGGAATTCTTACTTGGATTCAAACAATTTACTGCCTTGGTGAATTCTATTGCAGTAAGCTTTTTCCCCGTCCCTTCGTTCCCGACAAAAATATAAGATGAGGAAGTCTTATTTTCTTTTAGAGATTTTGTAAGTATTTTTATTGCTCTTTCTTGGCCGACTATATCATTGAAAGACATAAATTACTCCCTTATTCTCGTATCGCGTATCGCGTATCGCGTTTAAGATAAATCATTCTGTATAATATACTACCTTTTGTAACTTGCAACTTTTTCTTTCTTTACTATATACTCGATACTTTTTTATATTCTGGCTTCTGGATTCTGGTTCCTTCTTCCCTAACTAACCGCTATACGCTAAACGCTCTACGCTAATTTTCTTTTCACAATTTCGACTATCTCATTAAATATCTCTTCTTTGCTTCTATTAGCATCAATTATTTTAATTCTTTCTGATTCTTCTCGAGACAATTGGTAATAGCCTTGTCTAACTCTTTCTAAAAACAATTTTCCACCGATAATTTTTTTACTTAAAAATTCTTCTTCAAATCTCATTTCACTCGAGTTACCGAAAGAAGCTGACCTCTTTAATCCTTCGTATGGGTCAATATCCAGGATAAAGGTTAAATCAGGAATAGCTTCCCCCACGACCAAGCCATTCAGTTGCTTGATAATCTTTAAATCTATACCTCTTCCACACCCTTGATAAGCAGTAGTAGAATCATAGAAGCGATCGGATATAACTATTTTCCCTTCTTTTAAGGCTGGTATAATTATTAATCTAACATTTTCCGCCCGAGAAGCTAAAAACAATAGCATTTCGGTTTTATAATCCATACCATCATTTTTTTGGTCGAGAAGAATTTTACGTATTTTGTCTCCAATCTTTGTTCCACCCGGCTCTTTAGTATAAATAGAAGGTATTTTCTGTTTAATTAAAAAATCAAATAGCATCTTTGCCTGGGTAGTTTTTCCACAACCTTCAAGCCCTTCAAAAGTTATAAATAGCCCTTTTTTCATTATATACCTCAGCAATTTTAATTAGTCGTTAGTAAGTGAAACTAGCGTGGAGCGTACAGCGTTTAGCGTATAGTATCATAAACAAAATGCCTGTTATTAATTTTGCAATATTTTGATATTGAATTTATTCGAGTTTAAACAAGTTTGATAAATCAAAGCCATACTTATTACCAATCAATCTTTATTAGATAGTTTATCGTTTATATAGTTAATTAGTTAACTGATTTGTACTGATTTACTAACTAACTAACCAGGTGATCAACTAACTATATAACCAAATGTATACGCTCTACGCTAAACGCTCTACGCTAGTTTACACGAGATACGAGATACGAATACAGTTTTGCGCTTTTCGTTTTTCATTTTATTACTACTCGCTATTTACTAATTTTATCATTTTTCGTTTTCATTATCGCTCATAAGTACTCGACAAATATCGGTTAGAGTTACTATCCCCGCTAATTTACCATTTCGCAAAACGGGTAATCTTTGAATTTTATTCCTTATAAGCAGATCCGACGCCAAAACTTCATTATCATCTTCATCGATAGTAATAATGTTTTTTCTCATAAATTCTGCTACCGGACGTTGAGAATATTCTTTTAAACTTTTAGATAACTGTATGAATTCAGAAAGGATAGAATCACTGTTTATAATTCCCAAATAATTCGGCAGAGTAGCTCTGATTATGTCGTGTAAAGATATAAATCCAATAACTTCTTGATTATTGTTTACCACGGGGAGCCCGGTAATTTTTTGTCTGGATAGTATACCCAGTAAATCTACTAATTTACATGTGGCCAAAACACTGGTAACATCCCGAATCATAATATCTTTTATTTTCAATTAGATTATCCCCTCTCTCTATTTATCTTCATAATCTCTTAACTTTCACACACTTAAGACATTTATCTACCTCTTCTCTTGAGTTAAATTCCTCTTCTTCTCTTAAGGCACTGGCCAAGGCACAGGCCATAGAAAATTCTATTGCTTCCTCAAGATTTTTTTCTTCTTCGGTTAAGGAAATTGCAAATCCTGCAACCAGGGCATCACCTGCTCCGATTAAATTTACGATTTCATGATAGTCAGTCTCGGCAAACCATATTTCATCGCGGGTAGCAATTATATCTTTTTCTTGTTCCAGAGATACTACAGCAATTTTCGCTCCTCTCTCTAGAACCTCTTTTGCTGCCTTAATCGCATCCCTTTCCTTATCAATTTTAATTCCAAAAACTACATTGCTTTCTCGAAGGTCAGGTTTTGCTAAAAAAGGCTTTTTCTCTAAACCTTTTATAAATTGTTCTCCGGAAGAATTTAATATAGTTTTTACTCCTCTTTCCTTAGCGATGGAAATTAAGTCAGCATATATGTTTTCAGGAACTCCTCGAGGCAAACTTCCGGAAAGTGTAACTGCACTACATTGAGACATAACCCGATAAAAGATTGATTTTAGCATCTCTAAATCATATTCTGTAATTTTTGGTCCTGGCTCACTAAGCAAGGTATGCTGCCCCGTTTTTTTATCTGAAATAATCGTATTGCTTCTAGTCTTCTCTTCTATATGCCAAAAATTAGTAGTTATGCCTATTCCTCTTAGTTCTTCTTCTATCATTCTCCCTCTGCCGCCTCCTAAAAATCCCATAGCGATTGTTTCTCTGCCACATCCTCTAACAGCTTTAGAAACATTTATCCCTTTGCCACCGGAAGTTGTACGGGCACTTAGAACTTTATTGTAATGATTTATTTTTAAATTACTAACCTCTAAAATCACATCTATAGCCGGGTTTAAGGTAACAGTGCCTATCATATTTTATCCCTTCCTTTTTATTATGCTAATTTTTTTGATATTTTTAAAATTATAGCTTAATTGATAATATTTATCAATCTTTGCATACATCTTTGCATACAGTATCGAGTTAAGAAAAACTACCCCACTAAAGTTTACACTAACATACAGTATCGAGTATATAGTAGAACAGAATAACCAAAACCGCAACGTTCAAAGAAGCCAGAATAAAACCGTATCTTGTGAATAAAATAATAATGTATAATTTACAGGGATAGACCTTATGTATGCCCATAATAAGTAATGCGTAGGGGCACGATGCATCGTGCCCACCAGAGAAATCAAGAAAAAACTCGGGTCGAATAAATTCGACCTCTACATTAAAATTACTACTCTGTACAAAAAAATTTGAATTTTGTATTATGGTTTTTCGCTTTTCGTTTTAAGTTTTTAGTTTAATCTAGATAATATTTATATATTGTATTGAATTCTTATATTATATGCTAAAAGTTATACTTAAATTTAACTCGATACTCAATACTCGATACTCAATACTATTTTACAAACGTTTTGAACAATTTAATTATTATAACCCCACAAATAAAGCCGCCAATGTGAGCAAACCAGGCTACTCCACCCTCACCTGCTCCCACCGCCAAAGAAGATATCCCATATAAAAATTGGTATATTATCCAAAAACTTAAGACCACTACTGCCGGAATTTTAATTAATCTTATAAAAAAACCAAAAATAATCACTGTCGTTACTTTAGCTCGAGGATAAAGCAACAAATATGCACCCAATACTCCAGCTATTGCTCCACTCGCTCCCACCATTGGCACTTTAGAATTAGGATTAATAAATATTTGTGTGAGCGCAGCGGCTAATCCGCAAATAATATAAAAGATTAAAAATTTTTTTCTTTTCAAATAATCCTCTACATTATTTCCAAATATCCATAAAAATAACATATTTCCTAATAGGTGGACAATACTACCATGCATAAACATAGAGGAAAATATGGTTAAATAAATAGGTGATGGACCGGAAGGAAAAAGATCGATGTGGTGAGTAATTTCGAAAGGGAGCAATCCCATTGAATAGATGAATTCAGTAAACCCTTCACCTAAGGACATTTGATATAAATATACTATTGAATTCATCACAATTAATGCTATTGTTATTAAGGGAAATTTTTTTGTTGGTACATCGTCGTAAATGGGAAACATAAAAATATCACACCTTTAAATAGTTGTTAGTCGTTAGTGAATAGTCGTTAGTTGATAACAGTAACTTACAACGAAATGACTACTCACTATAAAAATATTATAACATAATTTAGTGTATAGTAATAAAAAAGCGGATAGCGGGAAGAGAAGAAGACAGAAGCCTAATTAGTATCGAGTATCGCGTATCGCGTATTGAGTTAGGAAAATAGAATTCAGATACGAGATGATAAAATATTAAAAAAGTAAATAGTTTACAGCGTTTAGCGTAGAGTAAGAAAGCGAAAAACTAAAACTAGAGAAATAGAATACAATAATAATTATTAGTCCGATGCATCGTGGCTAAGGCAAAAAAAGATAATAAAATAGGAAGGGCACAGTTCATTGTGCCTCTATAAAATCATAAAAACTGTAGGGGCGTATTGCATACACCCAAAGAAAACCAGCAGAGATAATACGGGTCGAATAAATTCGACCCCTACAATAGATTTGCGGAAATAACATAAAATACAATAAACTGTAAAAAGTAGACCATTAATCGAAAACTCACATCCAATATTAACGACTAAATCAATTGGTGAATCGCTAAATTGGAGAATTGGTGGATTGGTAGTTTTGAATTTTGAATTATGGTTTTACGTTCTTCGCTTTTAGTTTTAAATTTTAATTTATTTTACTTTAAATTCATCAGGAGATTGATCGATTAAATTAAAATTATATAGAATTTTTTTAACAATTCTTTCTGAAGCTTTTCCGTCTCCGTAAGGATTTATGCTTTTTGACATTTCCATATATTTTTCTCGACTGTTTAACACTAAATCAATCTCACTAAAAATCCTTTCTTCGTCAGTTCCAATCAGTTTTACTACACCTGCCTCGACTGCCTCCGGTCTTTCTGTTTCATCCCGTAAAACTAATACCGGCTTACCCAGGGAAGGTGCTTCTTCTTGTATCCCACCGGAGTCTGTAAGTATAATATAAGATTTGGACATTAAGTTAATCATATCATCATAATCTAAAGTGTCGAGAAGTAGAATATTTTTTCTATTTTGCAAGATTTTTTTAACATTACTTCTTATTTCGGGATTTTTATGCAAAGGGAAAATTACGGATACATCAGAATGTTTGTCGATTATTTTATTTATGGCTCGGCAAGTTTTCTTTAATGGTTCCCCCCAATTCTCTCTTCTGTGCATAGTCACTAAAATAATTTTTTTCTTAAATATTTTCTTATCTTTTAGTGAAGTTTCTCTAAATATGTAGTTCTCTTTAACCATTAAGAATAGAGCATCTATTACGGTATTCCCGGAGATAAAAATATCTTCGCTTTTTACCCCTTCAGAAAGTAAATTCTCATATGATTGTCTGGTGGGAGCGAAGTGGAAGTCAGTTAGTACGCTGGTTATATGGCGATTTATTTCTTCCGGAAAAGGATAATATTTATTGTGAGTTCTAAGCCCGGCTTCTATATGACCTATTCTTATTTTTTGATAAAAAGCAGCCAACGCTCCGGTAAAGGTAGTAGTAGTATCACCCTGGACTAATACCATAGAAGGTCTTTCCTTTTTTAATATTTTTTCAATACCTAAAAGGCTATAGTTAGTAATATTCGATAAAGATTGACCTTGTTCCATAATATCTAAATCGTAATCAGGGTTGATTTGGAAAATCCCTAACATCTGATCTAACATCTCCCGATGTTGACCAGAAACTATGATTTTATAATCTATAAAATGGGGGTATTTTTTTATTTCTGAAATTATGGGAAATATCTTTATGGTTTCGGGGCGAGTTCCAAAAATCATAGCTATTTTTATTTTATTCATAACAAATCTCATCTATTCCTGCTTCTTTTAACATCTTTCGTGCTAATTCATCAGGGTATTTCTCTTTAAAAATAATCTTCTTTATTCCTGAATTTATAATCATCTTGGCACAAGTAACGCAAGGTTGGGTTGTGCAATATAATACACTGCCCTTTATACTTAGACCATGTAATGCAGCCTGCACAATAGCATTTTGTTCAGCGTGTAATCCTCTACATAATTCCTGCCTTTCTCCGGAAGCAACTTTTTTTATTTCCCTCAAACATCCTATTTCCAAACAATGAGGCAACCCCCTGGGTGCACCGTTATATCCGGTAGTAAGTATTCGCTTGTCTTGCACAATTACTGCTCCAACTTTTCTTCTTAAACAGGTGGAACGCTTGGAAACTAATTCAGTTATTTCCATAAAATATTCATCCCAGGTTGGACGACTCATAAATTACAATCTCCTTTTAAAAATAGTCGTTAGTGTATTAGTCGTTAGTGAATGGTGAATAGCAATTCCGTATCTCGTATCTCGTGAATCGTATCTCGCCAGAAATACAAGATATAGAAATTAAGTTTTTTAATTAAGTTTGTAATCATACGCGATTCGTGGTTAATTTTTTCTAAAATATTTTTTTATTTATCTGTTCCTTTACGAGATACGAGATACTAGATACTAGATACGGAATTACTTTGTTCCGAATAATCTATCTCCGGCATCACCTAAGCCCGGAACTATAT
>Ga0190349_1000141_pt1 | contig 26097 bp, 24 predicted proteins | sample 48721378_MG_FD_179798 | JGI IMG/M metagenome (GOLD analysis project Ga0190349, IMG submission 179798) | Hydrothermal vent microbial mat bacterial communities from Southern Trench, Guaymas Basin, Mexico - 4872-13-7-8_MG | ecosystem: Environmental > Aquatic > Marine > Hydrothermal vents >...
AGCCTTTTATTTAGCTACGAATTAAAACCGGGGACAGTCTTTTATGTCGGATGTGATGATAATCAAGTCAAAAACGAGAGCGGCACTTATCAAATCGAAGGTCGTTTCTACTTTGTTAAATTTTCTTATTGGTGGCGAATTTAATTCCGCTTTTTCCTCAATTAAGATTAAACCAGCTGGATCAAAAGATATTTTACTTCAATTAATAGCCCATCTTGCTTAATCCCTAACACTCAATAATCATCAAGAAGAAAGTCCCTTCAGCTACCGCCCTTCGCAGCTGCTTATTGAGCAAAGCAGAAGAGATTAGAAATTACTAAATATTTGTGGGCGGCTGTTCCTTTCCCATCTTCATAAGCAGTTATAAGCTAAATTAGAAATTAATTAAAGTTGACCCAGGCGAAGCATTCCCCAACCTGGAAGGAAAAAAAACGGAAGATAACATTTTGGAACCTGGCTTATCTTTAGACTTCCACTTCAACAAAGACCAAAGATAATATTTTATCTGTCAATCAAGTTAGTTTTCTCCCCCCTTTGCCGGAGAAGGGGAGAATCGCTTCCTAACTCATGGGTAATACAAACATTTCCAAAGCCGTAATGGGAAAATGGTGACTGGCACCTTATTTTGGTCTAGGGCATTCCCGAGGAAAAATGGTGATGGGCGCCTTATTTTGGCTTTGATCATTATTAAGACCACCAACTAATATAGTGCCCGTCACCATTCCTCCTAGTTCTCCCAGTAAAAAAAATTTGAAAGAAATATTTTTTTGTCGGCCTTCATTTTTTTCTGCTCAGCAAATATTTATAATTCAAGCAAATGGCTATGACCCAAGCCATAGCGGTTTTAGAAATGCTTGCCTCAACTTCACGGCAATTGAAATTTTTTATCGGCAGCAGTATAGTGGTAAATCATTGTCTCTCCAAAGCAGAAAAATGAGTTTCTCAAAAAGAATCGTCTGGATATTAATGCCAGCCCTTTGCCTCGGGGGAATCTCCCCTCCCCAAGAATATACGTTGTCGGAAATAATTCAATTGGGCCTTCAATATAACCCTCATTTATTAGCCCGCCAGAGTGAGCTGGCCGCTCAAGAAAAGGCCTATCAAGCGGCTCGCCTGTTGGTCAACCCCAAACTAGTCTTAACCACGGGACAAGGAAAAACTTACGAAAAATTATTAACGAGGCGGACTAGAAGTCTAGTGCTCGAACAGGAAATTGAAAATCCCTTCAAACGACAGGCCCGTCTCCAAGCTGTGGCCGCTGGTTGGCGAGCCAGTCAAGCCGCTTATGACTACTTTAAACTCGAATTAACTTCCCTGCTTAAAGAACACGGGTATCATCTTCTCCTTATCGACCAACAACTAGAAATTGCTCAAAAAAAGTTAGAATCCATTACCAAAATGTCCTCTCTTATTCAAGCTAAAGCCGACCTGGGAGAAGTTAAACCACTCGACGCTTTGAAACTCCAAGTGGAAGCCCAGCAAGCCCTAAATGAAAAACAAAGCATCGACTATCAAATGGAAATGGCCAAAATGGAATTAAACTCTCTTCTCAATAACCGCCTTCCGCCCGCCTTTAAAATCAAGGGAACCCTAGCCTACTCGCCCCTTGATCAAAGGGAAGACGAGCTTATTCAGCTCGCCTTTCAGCAAAACCCGCTTCTCCAAGAAAAAAAAGCCGCGGTCGAACAAGTGCAAAACGAATTAACCGCCAAACGCTGGGCCCGCTTCCCCGATCTAACTTTATCCGCCTTTTCAAGTCGAGAAATAGGGGGTCAGAAGCAAGGAATTGGTCTTAGCTTTAGTCTTCCCTTGTGGAATTTTAAATCCCGAGAAATTAACTCTCTCCAATATAACCTCGCCAAAGAACAGCAAGAACTGGCTGCTCTCCAACTTGAAATATCCCTCAAAGTCCGCCTGCAGCTCCGGCGTCTCCAGTTAGTAGCCAAAAGTATTCAGCTTTTCCAGGAAAACATTCTCAAGATGGCCCAAGAAAGTTTACATCTCTCGTCGGTAAGCTACCAAGAAGGTGAGATTGCTCTAATTGATTATCTCGATGCTCAACGAACCTATTATTCTGTTCTTAATGACTATTTTGAGCAGTTGTATCAATGGCAGCTAGAAAAAATCGCCCTCGAAAAAATCATCGGAGAAGAACTCCAATGAAAAAACTGCTTATTTTCAGCTTGATAATCTTTCTTAGCTTTTGTGCCGGAGGCCCCTCCGAATCGGAAGATAATTCGGCTCTAGTTAATTCGTCGCCCTCGCTTCAAACTCAGCCCGGCCAGGAGGTTCACGCCGAAGAACACGACCATGAGGTGCTGCATGTTTCTCCAGAACAACAAAAAGCCTGGCTAATTTCCCTCGGCCAACCCCAACTAGAGCCTTTCCAAAAGATAATAACTCTTCCGGGAATAGTAAGCCTTAACCAAAATCAAACCGCTCAAATAACCCCTTTTGTTTCCGGAAAAGTTGCGGAACTTAAGACTGACCTGGGCCAAGAAGTCAGGCAAGGAGAAACTCTTATTGTTCTTAACTCCCCTGAGTTTGCTCGAGCTCAAGCTAATTTCCTTCAAGCGCGAGCTAATTTACTTCTCAGCCAAAAAGAATATGAACGAGCCCAAAAACTTCTGGCCAGTCAGGCCATCGAAGAAAAAGAATTTTTAAGGCGCAAAGCCGAACATGAAAAAATTGTCACTGAATATGGGGTCTTAGAGTCAATCCTTCACTCTTATGGAATAACACCGGCCTATCTTGAAGCTTTAATCGCCAAAGGCGATGCACTCAGTCAGAAAGGAGATTTCTATCAAATAGCTAATCCCCATCTTCCTCTTTTATCTCCAATCAACGGCACCGTAATCTTTCGTGATGTTATTACCGGTGAACAGGTTAATCCTGACAAAGTATTGTTGACTATTGCTAATCTCTCCAGCCTCTGGGTTATCCTCGATGCTTACGAGAAAGACTTACCCTATCTGAAAGAGAAAAGCTCGGTAGCAATTTCTTCTACTCTCTTTCCTAACCAGATTTTCCACGGCCGCATTGAGACGATTAACGCCATAATTGACGAAAAATTGAGAACCGTCAAGGTTCGAGTGGTGGTGCCAAATTCAAAGCGCTTGCTCAAACCTAACATGTTTGTCCAGGGACAAATTATTTGGCAAGACCCGAACCAAAAAGTGCTTACCCTTCCTGAAGAAGCCGTCCAAAGTCTTAATGACGAAAAAATTGTTTTTGTTGCCGGGGCAGAGATAAATTCGCCATAAAGCACATCAAAATAGGTGAGGTAATAGGCCAGCGGCGAATCATTTTGTCTGGACTCTCAGGCGACGAACTGGTTGTGATTAAAGGCGCTCACACCTTGAAGACTGAATTGACCAAGGGGACAACCGGCCATGCTCATGTCCATTAACCAAGGGAGGAAAAGAGCCGGGAACTAAATCTTCCTGACTTGACTCGTTAAACATTATAAATGTGCTACTTAGGCAAAGATAATGAAACAAAGAAAGCGATAAACATTTTTTAAACTCTAAAGAAGATGATTACCAAAATTATTGAGTTTGCTCTTCGCCAAAGGCTTTTTATTATTTTATCCACCATCATCATTGGCATCGCTGGCTTTATCGCTTTACGCCAGTTACCTATTGACGTGTTTCCAGATCCTTCACCTCCTCTGGTCCAAGTCTACACTGAAGCCGAAGGAATGGCTCCAGTAGAAATCGAGCGCCTTATCTCCTATCCAATTGAATCAGCCATGTTTGGTCTGCCCAAGGTAGTCAACATTCGTTCCTTTTCGACCTTTGCTTTATCCATTGTCAACATTTATTTTCAAGACAAAACCGATATCTACTGGGCCCGGCAATTGGTTGCCGAAAGATTACATGAAGTCCGGAATTCTCTCCCCCTCCAAGCCAAAGAGCCGGTCTTAGGACCAATCTCTACTGGATTAGGCCTCGTTTATCTTTATTACTTGGAAGGGGATGGTTACTCGCCGATGGAATTAAGGACCATCCAAGATTGGCTCATTAAATATGAGTTAAAATCTGTCCCCGATGTCTCGCAGGTCTTAAGCATCGGGGGCGAAGTTAAACAATATCAAATTTTAGTCAACCCCCAATCACTTCTTAAATACAACTTAACCCTGGCCGATATTATGGACAAAGTCCGCAAGAACAACCAAAACACCGGGGCTAGCTTTATCACCAAAGGAAAAGAAGAATACATTGTTCGCAGCGTGGGTTTAATAAAATCGGTGGAGGATTTAGAAAACATCGTCGTGGCCCAGCAACATGGCACCCCCATCTATCTTCGAGACCTGGCCACCATTGAGATTCTCCCTGCTATTCGGCGCGGAGCTGCCTTAGCCAACGGAACCGGCGAAAAAGTGGTCGGGATGATCCTTAAACTTTTCCAAACCAATACTGCTCGAGTTATTGCTGATTTAGAAGAGAGAATTGCCGAAATAAATAAATCATTGCCACCTGGGGTCCGCTTAGTTCCTTTCTATAATCAAGCGGCCTTGGTCAAAAAATGTTTTTCGACCGTGTCCCTTAACCTCGGAGTGGGCATCCTCCTCGTTATTCTGGTGTTATTTATCTTTATGGGACATTTCACCTCCGCCCTAATAGCTGTTCTCTCGCTTCCTTTCTCCATTCTCTTTTCCTTCATCATCATGGACATAATGCAGTTACCCGCGGACCTGATGTCTTTTGGAGGTTTAGCGATTGGCATTGGGCTCATCGCCGATGCCTCGATCATTTTCATCGAAAATACTTTTCGCCATTACCAGCTCTCTGGTCTTCCTAAACACCACGCCATTCTTGCGGCGGGCCAGGAAGTAGGACGCCCTCTCTTTTACGCTATCGTCATTATCGTCATTGTTTTCCTGCCCATTTTTACTCTTACCGGCGTGGAAGGGATTATGTTTCGCCCTGGTTGGCTCTCTCCTCTATGCCTTGGTCTCGGCCCCAGCCTTCTCTCTTTATCTAATGCGGAAAGGCAAAAGTTCCGAACCCTGGCTTATTATCAAGATCAAAAAGTTTTTTCTGCCCTTTTTTTATCAATGTTATCGCCATCGTAAAATTGTTTTTTTGGTCACTTTGGCTGTTCTTCTCACCGGATTAGGATTACTCCCTTTCATGGGACGAGAATACATCCCCCGACTCAATGAAGGAACCTTTCACTTGCGGGTTACCCTAGACCCTAACATTAGTCTTGAAGAAGTAATCCGGCAATCTGACTTAATAGAAAAGACGATTTTGAAGACCCCCGAAGTCACTGGCGTCTTAACCCGGATCGGACGAGGAGAAGTGGGCAGTCATGCCCATTTTGTTAACAATGCTGAAATTCTCATTCAATTAAAACCACAACGACAATGGAAACGATTCTCTTCGCCTGACGAGTTAATGGAAGAGATTGAACACCAATTGGATAAATTCCCTGGCCTCAATCTAAACATGACTCAGCCAATTGCCCACAATTTAGATGAACTTATCACCGGTGTTAAAGCTCAATTGGCGATAAAAATCTACGGAGAAAATTTTGATCTTTTAGCTCAAAAAGCCCAGGAAATTAAGAATCTTCTGGCCACCATTCCCGGCGCAGCCGATATTCAGGTTGAACAATTCGCTGGCCAAAACCACCTTCAAATCACCCTTCTTCGAGATAAAATTGCTCGCTACGGGATGAATATCCAAGACATTCAGGAAACCATTGGGGCCGCCCTCGGAGGACTTACTCTCGGGCAAATTTATGAAGAACAAAAGCGGTTTGATATCTTCTTGCGTTTTCAGCCTCAATATCGGAATAATGTTCACCAGATAAAAAATTTGTTAATCCCTTTGCCCACCGGCGGTTCGGTTCCTTTAGAAGAGATTGCCCAGGTGGAAGAAGTCATCGGGCCCCGCCTCATTAATCGAGAACAAAATAAACGTTTCATCACTATTCAAGCCAACATCCGGGGCCGAGATATCGGCGGCTTTGTGGACGAAGCTCAAGCCAAGATAGATCAAAACATCCAGATTCCGCCGGGTTATTTTCTCGGCTGGGGGGGCCAATTTGAACTGCAACAAAGAGCTAATCGGCGGTTGGCTTTGGTCATGCCCTTAACTTTGCTTCTCGTTGGCCTGCTTCTCTTTACTATTTTCCGTTCTTACCAGGAAGTCCTTATTGTCTTAATCAACATTCCCTTGGCCTTGACAGGGGGCTTAATAAGTCTAAAAATCGCTGGCCTTTACCTCAGTGTACCAGCCTCTATCGGTTTCATCGCTATCTTCGGAATTGCCCTTGAAGACGGACTGGTGCTTATCTCGGCCATCCGGGATCGCCTCAACAAGGGCCTTCCTTTAGAGCAAGCCATAACCCACGGAGTGAGCATAAAAATAAGGCCAGTGCTGATGACTAGTTTCACGACCATATTTGGTATCCTCCCTTTGCTTTTAGCCCAAGGACCTGGGGCGGAAATACAACGTCCCTTGGCCACCGTGGTAGTCGGTGGTCTCTTCACCTCAACTTTAGTCACCTTGATTGTGCTTCCTCTTGTTTTTTCTCTGTTCCACTCCCAACCCCAAAATGACCTAGAATCACCAGCCAATTAAACGGCTAACGGGCAAAGATCTCCTGCGCCCTCCTCTAATCCCAATAGCATTTACCTAAAAGAAAAACATCTCGGCCCCATCTCGAGAAAAAATCGAAACTTATTCAATATCCCTCTCGGCAATCTTGGAGGGGAGGCCAAATTTGCAAATTTAATCCGAAAGTGATAGCATAAGTGCAAAAGCAAGTCGATTGATAAACTGACTTAAGTAAGTTATCTTTCAAGGAGAAGTTCATTATGAACCGAAAACTTATCCGGCCCAACCTATCTGAAATAAAAGAAAAAATGAAAACCGAAGCTCAAAAGAAAAAAACCCATCCTCTTTATGATACTTATGCTGAAAACTATTATTACCTCAAGCAAATGCACAAAAAAACTCCCATGGCTGTGGTTTTGATCGACGGAGAAGTGGTTGAAGGACATATTGAATGGTATGACCGTAATTGCTTAAAACTTCATCGACAAGACAAGCCAAATCTTCTCATTTTTAAGAGAAGCATAAAGTACCTCTACAAATTAGAACCTAAAGCTCAAGAAGAAGCCCCCGAAGCAAAGAAAGCACAAAAAGAGCCGGACCAACAGAAAACCTCTTCTCCAGCCAAAAAGCGTGGCCCCAAAAAACAAACCAGCTAAGCAGCATGTCTTTGCCTCGTATTGGCCTGTGTCTAGGAGATCCAGGAGGAATCGGGCCGGAAATAACTCTCAAAGCTCTCCATGAAAAACAATCTCTTCCTCTAGCCGAATACCGCTTGTTTGCCCCTTTCGATCTTCTTGAATTTTGGGCCGTCAAGCTCGGTCTCAACCTGGAACAACTGCTTAATCCCTCTCCTCAACAATGGGGGGGTAAAATTATCGTTTCTCCTTTCAATCCCCGCTTTCCAGATTTTACCATAGGTCAACCCAGCAAGGCTAATGGGCTTTTTTCATTTTCCGTTTTCCAATCAGCCATCAAAATTGCGGAGAAAGGAGAATTAGAGGCCGTGGTAACTGGGCCCATTTCCAAATATTCCTGGGCCATGGCCAAAATTCCTTGGAAGGGACACACGGAGTACCTAAACCAATCTTACCCGCAAGCAATAATGTCTTTTTGGTCCCAATCCTTAAAAGTGGCCCTCTTTACTCACCATTTACCCCTGGCCCAAGTTTCTCCCCTGATTACCAAGGAAAACTTGTTGAATTTCTTCCAAAGTCTTTACCAAGCCATAAACAAAACCTCGGTCTCTATCGATGAATACCTTGTGGCTGGATTCAATCCCCATGCTGGCGAAGAAGGGCTTCTCGGTCAGGAAGAAGGAACCCAAATTATTCCCGCCGTTCGAGCCGCTCAACAAGCAGGCTTACCAATTTATGGCCCTTTCCCACCCGATACCCTTTTCCATCAAGCGCTCGATCGCGAAAAAAAAATGGTGATTGCTCTTTACCATGATCAGGGCTTAATAGCTTTCAAACTGGTGGCTTTTACTTCCGGAGTCAACGTAACTTTGGGGCTTCCCTTTATCCGCACCTCTCCTGATCACGGCACGGCCTTTGATATCGCTGGGCAAGGCAAAGCTGAGGCGACCAGCATGAAAGAAGCCATTCGTTGGGCTTTTCGATTTTGGTCACCGCCTCCTTAAGCATGGAAAAAAAGAAGATCAAGATTGCTGCTTTCAATGTTAACTCCATTCGGGCTCGCCTCGAGCTTATTCTTAACTGGTTGACTCACCGGGGTAATGATCTTGATATTCTCTGTTTCCAAGAATTAAAAACCCCGACCGAAAATTTTCCCCACTCTGAATTTAAGGCAAGAGGCTACCACTGCGCCGTCTGGGGACAGAAAGGTTATAACGGTGTGGCCACCTGCTCCAAATTTCCTCCCCAAGAAGTCAGGCGAGGATTTGGTGGAAAGATCGCCGGGGAAGATAGCCGAATCATAACTACTATTTTTCCTTATTTTTCCTTAATCAACATCTATGCTCCCCGGGGTGGTGAACCAGCCAGTAAGAAAGGGATAGCCAAATTGGAATGGTACGGCCAACTTTTTCGCTTCCTTGAGACAACCTTCAATCTCCAGGATCCTCTGGCAGTCATGGGGGATTTCAATATTGCTCCCAGCAATTTGGACGTTTTCTCTCCCAAGAAACTAGCCGGTACCATCGGCACTTTGCCCGAGGAAAGACAAGCCTTAGCCAGGCTTTTCCGTTTGGGTCTACTTGACGTGTTTCGGGCGCTTTACCCACAGCAGCAACAATTTACTTGGTGGGATTACGTCGGAGGAGCCATCTGGAGAAATGAAGGCCTGCGCCTCGATTTATGCCTTAGCACAGCTCGATTTTTAGAGCTTGTCCAAGATTGTTATGTCGACCTCTGGCCCCGGCGGCGCCGGGCACCCACCCCTTCGGATCATGCCCCGCTCATTATCGAACTTAATCTTAATAAAGTTAATGAACCCGCCACCCAAATCAATTAAAGCAACTGGAACAAATTGCGGAAAAAGCAAATTTTATTTTTAACGCCACTTTTTTAGCTCGGCCCTCATTTCTCGTTCCCGATCCCGCTCGCGGATGGCTTCTCTTTTTTGATAAGCTTTTTTGCCTTTGGCCAGTGCTATTTCAATTTTAACTTTACCCCTGTCACTCAAGTATAGCTTGGTCGGCACCAAGGTATAGCCCTTCTCCGAAGTCCGTCCCATTAAGCGCTTAATTTCTCTTTTATGCAGCAAAAGCTTACGGCGACGTTTGGGCTCATGGTTGAAAATATTAGCCGCAGGATACGGGCTAATATGACAATTAACTAAGAATACTTCGCCATCGACTATCTCGGCATAGCTTTCTTTCAGGCTGACTCGGCCCTCGCGAATGGACTTAACCTCACTTCCGGTTAAAACAAGTCCCGCTTCGTAGGTTTCAAGAAGCTCATAATTAAAAAGGGCCTTTTTATTAGTGGCGATTACTCTCATTGTGACTTTCAATGTTACGACTTTCTTTTTCGAACCGCAACAGCTGAATGCGCCGCCCACTCATTTTTAAGACCGCCAGGCGAAAACCACCCCACCTGATTTCGTCTCCTTCCTGAGGAATCTGCCCATATTCGCTCAAGAATAGGCCAGCCGCGGTAGTAAAATCACTTTTAGGCGGTAACTCAATATTAATTTTTTGTTTAAGCTCTTTAAGCGGGGTTTGGCCTCTGACGATAAAAACTCCCGGCTGTTCTTCTTGAATAAGCACTTCTAAGTCCCGGTCATACTCATCCTGAATCTCCCCCACAATTTCTTCAATAATATCTTCTAAGGTGACAATTCCTTCAAAATTTCCGTATTCGTCAACAATATACACCAAATGATTCTTAGTGGTTTGCATTTGGCGGAGAGCCTTCTCCAAGGTGGCCGATTCAGGTATAAAATAAGGGGGCCGAATAATCTCGCGCAAGGGAGGAGTTTTACCCTTAACTAACCACGGGATTAAGTCTTTAACATGAACCGTCCCAATGATATTATCCAGTCGCTGCTCATAAACAGGCAGGCGAGAATATCCTTCTTCAATAACCGTGATCCATTGCTCAAGAGGAGCCGCAACTTCCACGGCCTTCACCTGAGGGCGGGGAACCATAATCTCCCGCACATTTCGCTTGCCAATATCCAGGGCTTCAGTAACTACTTTTTTCCTCCAGGCAGACAAGCCACTAACCCCAGAGGCCAGTAAAATTTTTATCTCTTCCGGACTCATCTCCTTATTCTCTTGCCGGTCGGCAGCCGGAAAAAGGCGACGGGTTAACAAAGTAAAAAACTGAACAAGGGGATAAAAGAGATACATAAAAAAACGAATCGGTCGAGCAAAATAACGACTTAAAGATAAAGGATGATAGGTAGCGTAAGTCTTGGGAGTAAGCTCGGAAAAAAAGAGGATAAAAACAGTGGTGGTCAACGTCGCCCAAACAACCGCCTGGTTTTTCTGTTCAGGCATCAAGGTAACAAATATAAAGGTGGCCACTGAGGCTGCCGCTGTATTGACCAAGGTGTTACCGATAAGAATAGTCGCCAGCAACCGGTCAATTTTAGCGGTCATTTTGGCTATCAGCCGGGCTGTTCTTGAACCTTTTTGCTGAAGATAATCGATCTTATAAGGATTAGTGGCAATAAACGCCGTTTCTGAAGAAGAAAAAAAAGCACTTAAGGCCAAAAAAAAGAAAAAAAGCAGAAAAGCTGGAATAAGCATTCGTACTTATTTACTTGCTCACTGTCCAAAGGGGGAAGATTCAAAGTCAAGACCCGCGATTAAGTTGGCCATAAGTTCTTTTTCTACTTCCGCCGGAGGAAGGTGGCTTGCTTCGGAAAGCTCGATGATCAACAATCTCTTGGCCTTTTCCATCATTTTTTTCTCCCGAAATGAAAGAGGCTTCTCCTGGTGAAGATGATAAAGAGATTTTAGAACCAGGGCAACTTGTTTAATATCTCCACTTTGCATCATTTCAGTATGCTCTTTGTATCTGCCTTTCCAATTGCTGTTTATCTTAACCTTCCCATTCTTCAAGATCTCATAGATTTCGCTAATTCCCTCTGAGGTTATGGGCTTGCGAATGCCCATGCTATCGATGCTCGAGGAAGGAACCATGACTAGAGTATTGTTATCCAGGATGCGCACATGATAAACAACTTCTTCTTGTCCATAACAATCCTCAACCAGAACATTCTCGATAACTCCCACTCCCTGATTGGGATAAATAATTTTATCACCTATTTGAAACTTAGGCATTTTTTATTATTATATCGCTGGGTTATCTTTAAGTCAAACAGAGTCCGAAGTCCCCAAATAATCGGATAAGGCCAAAAATAAAGCAAGGGATAAAAAAGATATACCTCTACTACGCCCGGAAAAACTGCCATAAAAGAGGTATGAAAAAAAGAGCTGAAAATTCTTTATATATATCTTGACCTCACAAAAAATTAATTGGGTAAAAAATCTTGACAACTTATTTTTTTTTATCTTTTAATTATCACAAAAGGGGTGAGAAAATGAAATTTTTCTCCACCTTAACCCAACATTATTATGAAGTAAATACTCTTGAGTGTAAAACATTGCCTCTAAAGGTCGAAAGATAATAAAGTAAAGGGGGGAATGATCATGAAAGAAAAAGTTATAATCTGTTTATTAGTGGTTGCTTTCTGGGGGGGAATTAGCCAACCTCTCCAGGGAAATTTATCCGTCAATCCTTGGCAAGCCCTTGTGATTGAAAATAGAGATGTTATTTTACCTTTAGATTTAAGTAGCGAACAAATTTTGGAGCTCATCAAGAAAACTCTGCTTGAAATGAAGATTAAAGACTTTTATTTCGACCAGGAAAAAGCTACTTTCATCTGCAAAACGAAAAGATTCGGGGATAATTTCCCCTTTTCGGGACCTAGTACAGGTGACTTGATTCACACCCATATTCGAAGTAATTGGTATTTTTTAGTTATTTCCGTCCAACCAAAGGCTTCTCGATTGGAAGTGAGTATAGTCAAGACTCATCCTGGAGTGTCTCCTTATCCCGGTAAAAAGCTCTTGCTTCGCTTTGTTAATAAATTAGAGAAAAATATAGAAGTAGGTAAATAATCCTAATATTTAATTGTAGCTGGGGATAGCTTTTATCATCAAAGTTTTATTGGTAAATTAAATTTAATAAAATTCCATAAATGAAATATATCAATTTATTAGTAATATTATGTTTCACATTGTTGGCAATAAACTTTGGTAGATATCCACTTTTAAATATTTCATCTATTTTTTCCTTAAATATACCCGAAAATAACTCAAAAATCGAAGTCTCTGAATTGTTGAAAAAGGCAGCAGATTATTGCCGGAAATTAGAGAATTCTTCTTTATTTTTTGTCTGCAAAGAAAAAATCACTATGATTCAACGGAAAACATTTGTGCCACTAGGGATAATGGCTATGCAATTACTGGTTTCAGTTGGTCCCACTCACTGGCAAACCCTTGGAATTTCTGGGTAATCAAGCTTAATCGCTCTGGCCAAGTAGAATGGCAACGGTCTTATGGGAATGAGGTGAGTGAGTCGGTTGAGAAGAAAAAAATGAGAAATTCACAATACGGTTACACTGTGAGATGGGGAGGCAAAGCCATCGCCTCAACTGATGATGGAGGCTATCTGCTCGGCGGTCCCTTGTATTTCGGACCAGATGATGCTGACCTTTGGCTGGTTAAACTGGATAGTAAAGGAAAAATAGAGTGGCAATACACCCTGGGCGGCCATGATTATGAATGGTTTCACTGGATGGAACAAACATCTGATGGTGGTTTTATTGTGGCTGGATTGACCCAGTCTTTTGGGAAAGGTGGCAAAAACATACCCGTCCACTACTTATCGGTCCTCAAAAAGAGCTGCTTTTTTCCGGCCCTGGCGATATGGGAAGCCATTGTTATTGTTAATGTAAGGAGGAGGGCGGCATTGGGTAAAAGACAAAACTTGACAGATGAAGCGGAGTTTATTAACATAATGCTTCCCAAAATTCTTAAAGAGTTGAAAACCCAATGAAAAGAACATTCCAGCCGAACAATCGTAAAAGAAAGAAAACCCATGGCTTTCTGGTCCGAATGAGAACCAAGGGAGGCCAACAAGTCATCAAAAATAGAAGGAAAAAGGGCCGTACACGACTTTCTGTTTAATGTCTGAGACCCTGCGTCCTCGGGAGAGGATCAGAAGACAAAAAGATTTTCTAAGGATTTATTCTAACGGCCATCGATATAAAGGAAGATACTTTGTGATTATTCATCTTCCCAATAACTTAGATTATTCCCGAATGGCGGTGGTGGTTAGTAAAAAACATGGCCAAGCTGTGATTCGCAATAGAATAAAACGATGGGCGCGAGAACTATTTCGCCGCCACAAAGAATTAATTGTTGGCCCCCGGGATTTAATTTTCATCCCGCGGCGGGAAATTCAACAAGCTGATTGGAAAGAAATAGTGAGCGACTACCAAAAATTTCTTATAACCGTTAGTTCCAAGTCTAAGAGAACCCCTATTGATTTTAATTAAGAAGTAATGATAAATTCGGCTATTCTCTTTATTCTCAGAGCGTATAAAAAAATAATCTCTCCTTGGCTTGGCCGACGTTGCCGTTTCACACCCACGTGTTCTGAGTATACTTATGAAGCGGTTCATAAATATGGCCCCGCTAAAGGACTTTGGCTCGGGCTGCGCCGACTGCTTAAATGTCACCCTTTCCACCCCGGAGGGATTGACCCAGTTCCTTAGAAGGATGTCACGATGGAAAAACGATTAATTTTAGCCATTTTTTTGTCCTTTCTCGTTTTATTTCTGTATCAACTTTTATTTGTCAAAAAACCAGTAGTTCCTCCCGAGAAAGAACAGGCCACCCAAGCGGCCACTGCTTCCCCCACTTCCACGCCTCAGAATCAACTGCCTCCTGTTTCTTCCTCTACCCCCCCGGATAAAACTAAACAGCAAGAACTCTCGACCTCAACTCAGCTGGCCACTTCCCAACTTACTCCTATCGCCGCCGACAAAGAGACAGAGATAGTGGTCGATACTCCCCTTTATCGAGCTGTTTGGAGCAACCGGGGAGGAGTATTGAAAAGCTGGCAATTGAAACAATATAAAGATGACGAAGGGCAAATTTTGGACCTTGTCTCTCCCCAAGCTCATGAAATTGGCCTTTATCCCTTCAGCTTAGAAACCGGCGATATCGAATTTGACCAGCAAATCAGGGAAGCTCTCTTTCAACCTTCCACAACTTCATTGAGCCTTCAGCCCGGGGAGATAGGGGAATTAACTTTTACCTATGTCCAGGAAGATGGCTCTCTCGTCACCAAAAGTTTTGCCTTCAATGGAGATACTTATGTAATTGATATCACTCTCCAAGCCACTAAGAATAACACCTCCTTAAATCCCAGCCTTATTTGGGGCCCTAGTATCAGCCACGCTTCTCCCGTTCAGCAAAAACAGCGTTTTGGTAGTGGACGGGGAGTCTCAGTCTTAGCTGGCACGAAGGTTTACCACCAAAAAGAAGAAAAGCTCAAGGAAAACGAAGCTGCTTTCAATTTCGTAACTTGGGCGGCTTATGAAGACAATTATTTTGCTGCCATCTTTCTTGGTCAACCAGAAAAAACCAGCGCTCTGTTTCGGAAAGAAACTGCCGAAAACACGCCGCCAGTCTTTTTCCTTAAAGTAACCAATGTGCACCAAAGTTATCTTGGCCCCAAAGATTTTCAACTTTTGAGTCAGTTTGGTTATCAAACCAAAAAAATAATTCGTTTCGGTTTTTTTGGCTGGATTGCGGAAATCCTGCTGAAAGCCATTAAAGGTATCCATCAAGCCTTTCCTAACTGGGGAGTAGCCATTATCATCCTCACCTTTATTATCAAAATCATCTTCTTCCCGTTAACCTACAGCAGCACTAAATCCATGGCCAAGATGCAAGAACTCCAGCCAAAAATCAAAGCCTTGCGGGCCAAATATAAAAAGTCTAAAAGCGATATTGCTCAACGCCGAAAAATGAATGAAGAGATGATGAAACTTTACAAGGAGCATGGTATCAACCCCGCTGGCGGTTGTTTGCCTTTACTTATTCAAATTCCGATTTTTTGGGGGTTCTTTCGGATGCTGGCTGTATCCATCGAATTTCGTCACAGCCCCTTTGTTTTTTGGATTAAAGACCTTTCCGTCAAAGATCCTTATTATGTCACCCCGATTTTAATGGGTATTACTCAATTTATCAGCCAAAAAATGACCCCCACCTCGGCTGACCCTACCCAACAACGGATGATGCTCATCATGCCCGTGATCATGACCATCTTTTTTATGAACTTCCAAAGTGGACTGGTCCTTTACTGGCTGACCAATAATGTCCTTCAGATTGGCCAACAATACATCATGAATAAACTTATGCACAAAAAAAAGAGAGTAGCTCATGGAAAAAAACGAAAAAAATAATCCCTTTCCAGAATTTAAAGGTCGTAACCTGGAAGAGGCCATTAGTCACGCTGAGCATGTGCTCAAGCTCTCGCGGGCCCAACTGAACTACGAGATTGTTACCGAGAAAACAAAGCTATTTGGTATTAAGGGCAAGGAAATCGTTATTCGAGCCTGGCCTAAAAAAACCCTTGATGAGACACCAGCCGCCCAGTTTCTTAATAATTTCATGGAGATCTTTCCCCTCGAGCTAAGTTATTACCTTAAAGAACGCAATGACCTGCTCTTTGTCATCTTCGATGGTCCTGACAAACACCTTCTCCTTCGAAAGGATGGAGCTCTTTTGCTGGCCCTTCAACACATCCTCAACAAGATCTCTGAGGCGAAAGTGCAAATTGATTGCGACTTTTTCAAAAAGCGCAAGGAAAGAGAAATAAGGGAAAAAGCCAAACAAGCAGCTCGGGTTGTCCAGGAAACGGGCCAAGAAGAAATACTAGATTACATGAATCCTTACGAAAGAAGAATCGTGCATCTTACGGTTAACCAAATTCCTGGGTTGGCTACTGAAAGCTTAGGTGAAGGTTTCTTAAAACAAATTAGAGTTTATCCAGAGAGTTCTGCCGGCTCCGTCTCCGAGTAGACCTCAACAACTACTTGGCTAGTTCAGAGCATCCCTTCCTCTTTACCTTTTTAGTTCCAGTCACTATTATTAGAAAGAAGATGGTTGACGATACAATTATTGCCATTTCTACTCCCCCAGGATTCGGGGGATTGGGAGTTATTCGTCTAAGTGGACCCAAGGCGCTCCCGATTGCCCAAAGTTTTTTCCATCCTTTCCGGCCACAGAATCCTTTTCCAGCCCGTCAACCAGTGTTAGGCAAAATTTATCACCCGAAAGAACAAGGCTTCATCGAGGAAGCTTTCTTAACTTATTTTCCCCGCCCCAAAACTTATACCCGAGAAGATGTAGTTGAGATTTCCTGCCACGGCAGCCCTTTACTCTTAGAAGAAATCGTCCGGTTGGGAATCTCCGCCGGAGCTCGCCTGGCCCGACCAGGAGAGTTTACTTTGCGAGCTTACCTCAACGGACGCCTCGATATTCTTCAGGCTGAAGCTGTCCTCGACCTGATCAAGGCTACATCGCTTAAACAAGCCGCTATTTCTTTCCAGCAATTATCTGGTTCCCTCTCCCAACTATTCAAGTCTTTTCGCCAAAAAATAATCGAGGTGCTTTCTCTTCTCGAAACATCCATTGAGTTCCCCGAAGAAGAGATCAAAATCACCTCATCGCAAGTAAAAGAGGCGCTTCAAGAGACGATTAATCAAATCACAACTCTCATTCAAAGCTATGCTCTGGGGAAAACCTATACCGAAGGTCTCCGCTTAGCTATCGTGGGCAGGGCAAATGTGGGTAAATCCACTCTTTTCAATTCCCTTGTGGGCCATGAGCGGGCTATTGTTACTCACTTACCTGGGACTACCCGAGACTACTTAGAAGAGAAGATTCTCATTAAAAATTCAGTTTTCCGGATTGTTGATACGGCTGGACTCAGCCAGTCCTCTCATCCGGTGGAAAAAGAAGGTATCCGTCGCTCTCAAGAACGAGCCCGGCATGCCGATGGTCTCCTCCTCGTTCTGGATGCCTCTCAACCCCTTACCCCAGAAGATCACCACTTCCTGCGCCAGTTCAATCAGAAGCCTGCCTTGATCATTCTCAACAAAATTGATCTAACGGTGAAAATTTCAGCTCAAGACATTCAAGGGGAAGCTCGGGGTCGAGAAATTGTAGCCATCTCCGCTCTCCAAGCCAAAAATCTCGCTGCCCTAAAAGAAAAAATCCATCAAACCTTCGTCCCCCACCAGGGTTTTGGACAGGAAGTCATCCTGCATCAACGCCAAAAAGTACTGTTGGAACAGATAAAAGATGGTTTGACCAAAGCTTTAGCTCTTTTGGATAGTCATCACTCGGAGGAACTTATTGTCGAAGAGGTCCGCCAAACTCTCCCCGCCATTAATGAACTTTTAGGAGAAGTTCGATCCGAAGAAGTTCTTCAAAATATTTTCAACCAATTTTGCATCGGAAAATAAAGATGGATAAATCCTTAATTGACTTTGATGTTATCGTCGTCGGGGCTGGCCATGCCGGTTGTGAAGCGGCCTCTGCGGCCGCCCGCATGGGGTTAAATACTTGTCTTATCACGATTCATCTGGAAACAATTGCCCAGATGTCATGTAATCCCGCCATCGGCGGATTGGCTAAGGGACACCTGGTTCGCGAAATTGATGCCCTGGGAGGATTAATGGGGATGTTAGCCGATGAAACTGGTCTTCAATTCCGCTTGCTCAACCGCAGCCGAGGAGGGGCTGTGCAAGCACCCCGCTGTCAATCCGACAAGGCACGCTATCGGTTGGTGATGAAGAAATGGCTAGAACAAACCCCCAATCTAACCCTCTTCCAAGCTATTGTCACCGAGGTTTTAGTCCGCAAAGAAAAGGTTTGGGGGGTGCGGACCATGGAAGGAACCTCCATTTCTGCTCGAGCGGTTATCATCACCCCGGGCACCTTCTTGAATGGTCTCATCCATATCGGCCGGAATCACTATCCAGCTGGCCGGGCTAATGAACCTCCAGCCCTGGAACTGGCAGAAAACCTCAAAAAATTAGGCTTGAGGATCTTTCGCCTTAAAACCGGAACTCCCATGCGCCTTCACCAGGACTCCATAGATTGGTCTCAATTCAAACCTCAACCAGGGGATGATGACCCCGTGCCTTTTTCCTTTCGTACTAAGAAGCCACTAACTAATAAAGTCCTGTGCTACATCGGTTACACCAACGACAAAACTCATCAAATTATCCGGCAAAACCTCGATAAGTCACCTCTGTATAGTGGCCTTATCGTCGGCATTGGGCCGCGCTATTGTCCCTCCATCGAAGATAAAGTTGTTAAATTTCCTCATCATCCTCGCCATCAATTCTTCCTGGAACCCGAAGGCTTGGAGACCGCAGAAATCTACGTCAATGGCCTCTCATCAAGCTTGCCTCTAGAAGTTCAACAAGCCTTCCTCCGGACCATCCCTGGCTTGGAAGAAGCACGCATCCTTCGACCAGCCTATGGGATTGAATATGATGCCGTTGATCCTACCCAAATTAAACCAACTCTGGAAACAAGGACAATTCAAGGACTTTATTTGGCTGGTCAAATCAACGGCACTTCTGGTTATGAAGAAGCCGCCGCTCAAGGTATGATGGCCGGAATTAACGCCGTCTTAAAAATAAAAAGGAAAAAACCTTTTCTTCTCAACCGTGATCAAGCCTACATTGGCGTTCTTATTGATGACTTAATTTCCAAGGGGGTAGAGGAGCCCTATCGATTATTTACTTCCCGCGCTGAATATCGCTTACAATTGCGGATTGACAACGCCGATAAACGCCTAATGCCTTTCGGCTACCGGTTAGGTTTGATTCCCCCTGAGCTTTATGCCGAATTCAAAGCTAAGCAACAAAAGATTAAACGGGTTTTCACTTTTCTGGAGACAGTAAAAATTAAAATTTCACCAGGGGAAAAAGTCTCCCTGAAAGAGTATTTAAAAAAACCTCATGTCCACTGGTCAAATGTGGTAGAATATAGCCAACCTGAGGTGCTCCTCACCAATGAAGAAATCAGGCATCTCGAAGCAGAAGTGAAATACGAAGGCTATCTTAAAAGACAAGCTCTTGAGATTGCTCAAATGCGCAAAATGGACAACCTGCGCCTTCCCCAAGACCTAGACTATTCGCGTATCCCCGGGTTAACCCGTGAGGCAGTCGAAAAATTGGTCAAATATTCCCCCCAAACAATCGGCGAAGCCAAAAAAATACCGGGCTTAACTCCGGCCACCATCCTCAATCTTTATGTTTATTTGCGGCTACTAAAAAAAAGAGAGGCTGCTTTTAATGTTCCACGTGGAACATTTTCCTCAAGAGATTAAGACAATGGGTAAAATTATTGCGGTGGTTAACCAAAAAGGGGGAGTAGGCAAAACAACCACGGCTATTAATTTGGCGGCTTCTCTAGCTGTAAAGGGACGACGCGTTCTTCTTATTGATTTTGACCCCCAGGGCATGGCCACAGCGGGTCTGGGGTTCCCCAAAAAATCCGGACAAGGCATTTATGAAGTGATGATGAACGGGGCCAATCTAATGAATCAGCTTTTCTCAACTGGAGTTGACAATTTTTATTTATGCCCCTGTTCTCCTGAGCTAACTGGGTTTGAAGCAGAAGTTTTCAGCCAAGAAAACAGAGAAAAACTCCTTCGTTTGGCTTTATCGCCCATCAAAAATAAATTTCATTATGTATTCATCGATTGCCCTCCCTCCCTGAGTTTTTTGACCATCAACGCCATGGCCGCCGCTGATTCCATTCTCATTCCTATTCAAACTGAATTTTTCTGTATGGAAGGAATCCCGGCCTTACTCCAAACTTTAGATGAAGTTCGACGTAAGCTCAATCCCTCTCTCGTCATCGAAGGCATTCTCTTGACCATGTATGACGAGCGGACTAATCTGGCCAAACAAGTTGCCGAAGAAATAAGATCTTCTCTTTCTCATATTACTTACCAGGTTATCATTCCCCGAACGGTAAAATTAGCTGAGGCACCAAGTTTTGGTCGACCCATTTTACTTTATGATATAAAATCTAAAGGAGCCCAAGCATATTTAGACCTAGCAGGAGAATTTATTAGCCATGAAAAAGAAAGCCTTAGGTAAAGGATTAAAAGCCTTTCTTCCCGACGATTACGGCATCCTTAAAGAAGAAAGCTACACGGAACTGGAAATTGAGCGCTTGGTCCCAAATCCTCTTCAACCCCGGATGAATTTTAAGGAAAGCGCCATCGATGAACTGGCTCAATCCATCAAAGAATCGGGAGTTCTACAGCCGTTGGTAGTAGTACCGGGGGAAAATGATTTCTTTTACATTGTCGTCGGGGAGAGACGATGGCGAGCTGCTCAGAAAATAGGACTCCACCGAGTTCCGGTTATCATCCGTAAATTATCCAAGGCCCAGCAAATCGAAGCCTCCTTGGTTGAAAACTTACAACGAGAAGATCTCAATCCTTTGGAGGTGGCCCAGGCCTATCAGAAAATGATGGACGAGTTGGGCTATACTCAACAGGAAGTTGCGGCGAAAGTGGGCAAAGATCGAGCTTCGGTGGCCAATTACCTTCGACTTTTAAGGCTCCCCACCAAGATCAAATCCTTGCTTTTAGAAGAGAAATTAACTATGGGACATGCCCGGGCTCTTTTGGCTTTGGAAGATCAAGAAGAGCAAGTAGCTCTAGCTCAAAAGACAATTAAAAACAACCTTTCGGTGCGAGAAGTGGAAAAAATTATTCAAAGAATGACCGCTCCTCCAAAAAGCACCCCCAGGCATGACTCTCCGCCTGATCCAGACCTAGTTGCCGCCCAGGAACAATTGATCCACACCCTCGGCACCAAGGTAATCATCAAAGGAACTCTGGAAAAAGGAGTGATTCAAATTCATTACTACTCTACCGACGAGTTAAATCGTCTTTTTGATAAAATTAAAGGAGCAAAATAAGATGAAAGAAAAAAGAAGAGAATTTGACGAAGACAAAATAACTGGATTTTTAGATCAAGAGACCGAACTCAAAGGAGATCTTAGCTTTAAAGGTTCTTTTCGAATTGACGGCCGATTCAAGGGTAATATCAACTCGTCATCGGTGTTAGTAGTTGGTGAACATGGACAAATAGAGGCGGATATCAAAGTGGGCACAGTCATAATCGATGGCCAAATAAAAGGCAATATTCAGGCTAAAGAAAGAGTGGAGATCCACTCCAAAGGTCGGGTTACGGGGACAATCCTCACCCCCAAATTAGTGGTCGAAGAAGGAGCCTTTCTCGAAGCCAACTGTCAAACAACCGATAAAATCCCTCCCCAAACCCCTCCGGAAAAAACACCTAAATCCACCCCCGAAATTAATCAACCAGAGTGAAAAAAGCACTTGGTGTCATCCCCGCTCGTTATGCGGCTACCCGTCTCCCGGGTAAACCTTTAGTCAATATTGCCGGCAAACCTCTCATCCAATGGGTCTACGAGGCTGCTTCGCGCTCATCTTTGGATAACTTGATCATTGCTACCGATGATGAACGCATCTTAAGCAAAGCCAATTCCTTTGGCGCTCAAGCCGTTCTTACCTCGCCCCAGCATTCTTCGGGAACCGATCGAGTGGCGGAAGTTGCTCAAAATTACGACCACCCTCTAGTTATCAATATCCAGGGTGATGAACCCCTGCTGGAGCCAGCCATGATTGATGCCCTCATTGCCACCCTTCAAGATTCCTCTATCCCCATGGCCACTTTAGCTCGCCAAGAAACGCAAATCGAAGACTTTTTTAACCCCCACGTGGTCAAAGTGGCGATTAACTCCCAAGGATTTGCCCTTTATTTCTCCCGGTCTCCCCTCCCTTATTCTTCCTCCAGCCTCTTTGATTTTTTTTGGCAACATATCGGGATTTATGGTTATCAAAGAGATTTTCTTCAGCAATTTGTGCAATTACCCCCCTCTTTATTGGAAAAAAAAGAAAAGCTGGAGCAACTCCGTGCTCTAGAAAATGGCTTCTCCATTAAAATTGTCACCACTTCAGTAAAAACCTTGAGCGTCGACACTCCAGAGGATATAATCAAAGTTGAAAAATTTTTAAAGGATAGAGAAAGAACTAATGCCTAAATTTATTTTTGTTACGGGAGGAGTTCTCTCCGCTTTAGGAAAAGGCATCGCCGCAGCTTCCATCGGGATGCTCTTGGAAAGCCATGGATATAAAATAACTCTGCAAAAGTTTGATCCTTATCTCAATGTCGACCCGGGAACCATGAATCCTTTCCAGCATGGCGAGGTTTATGTTACCGATGATGGAGCCGAAACTGACCTTGATTTAGGTCATTACGAACGATTTACCTCGACTAAAACAACCAAAGCTCACAACTGGACCGCCGGGAAAATTTATGAAACGATTCTGCGCAAGGAACGGGAAGGCCAATTTCTAGGCAAAACAGTCCAGGTGATTCCTCATGTGACTGATGAAATCAAGAGTGCCTTTTACGCGGTCTCTAATGATAATGATATCATTATCATCGAGATCGGTGGAACGGTTGGCGACATTGAGGGCCTGCCCTTTCTGGAAGCCATCCGCCAAATGCGCCTGGCCTTAGGTCCCGAAAATACTCTCTTTGTTCATTTAACTCTGGTCCCCTTTATCAAAACCTCGGGAGAACTCAAAACTAAGCCTACCCAACACAGCGTCAAAGAACTGCGGGCCATCGGTATCCAGCCTGACATTATCCTTTGCCGAACCGATCGCTTCCTCGGCCCAGAAATCAGGCAGAAAATTTCTCTATTCACCAATGTCCCCTTGGAAGCAGTTATTACCGCCAAAGACGTGGATAACATCTACGAAATCCCTCTCATCTTTGCTCAACAAGGCTTGGATAAGATCATTATTAACCGCCTTCATCTCCCCCCTCGCCGCCGCCAGTTGAAAAAATGGAAAGACATGGTCGAGAGGAGGCGTCATCCTCGCGATGAAGTTAACATTGCCCTAGTTGGCAAATATGCCGGGCTGCATGACTCCTACATCAGTTTAAAGCAAGCCTTAGACCATGCCGGCACCGCCCATCACTTAAAAGTTAATATATCTTGGGTGGAAGCTGAAGATGTTGAAGATCAATCTCCTGAATGCTTGCTCCAAGACGCTGATGGTATCCTGGTGCCGGGAGGATTCGGGGTAAGGGGCATCGAAGGAAAGATAAAGGCCATCACTTACGCCCGGAGGAACCAGATTCCCTTCTTTGGCATCTGCCTAGGTATGCAATGCGCCACTATTGAGTTTGCGCGCCATGTGGCTGGTTTAAAAGAAGCCAACAGCACTGAGTTTAATGCTCGGACTCCCCACAAAGTCTTTTTTAAATGGCGCGAATTAAAAAATGTCAAACAATTAGGGGGCACAATGCGGTTAGGGGCCTATCTTTGTCGCCTGAAGAAGGGTTCTCTGGCCGAGAAAACTTATGGTCGCCTAACTATTTGGGAACGCCACCGGCACCGTTATGAGTTTAATCCTGCCTTTGAGCCAATCCTGAGCAAGGCGGGGTTAATAATTTCGGGAAAAAATCCCGACCATAACTTGGTGGAAATAATTGAGCTGCCTGATCATCCTTGGTTTTTAGGCTGTCAATTCCATCCTGAATTTAAATCCAAACCACTCCAACCTCACCCTTTATTTAAAGCTTTTATCGGAGCCAGCTATGCTTATCGCTGCCAAAAAAATAAAGCTTAATCCCTCGACAACGATCGAGACAAACTCGGGGTTATTTCTCATCGCTGGCCCCTGTGTCATCGAAAATGAACAGCACGTCTTTTCTCTAGCCCAAAAATTAAAGACTATAACTTCATCCCGATCCATTCCTTTCATCTTTAAAGCTTCTTTTGACAAGGCTAATCGATCATCGCTTCGTTCTTATCGAGGACCCGGTCTTACTCAAGGGCTAAATATCCTCGCTAAAGTCAAGAAAGAATTCCAAGTACCAATCATTTCCGACATTCATGAGCCGGGCCAAGCCCAACCAGCAGCCGAAGTGTTGGATATAATCCAGATTCCTGCTTTTTTATGTCGTCAAACGGACCTTATCGTCGCCGCCGCCCAGACAGGTAAACCCTTGAACCTCAAAAAAGGACAATTTCTCTCTCCTTATGAAATGCGGAATGTAATTGACAAGGCTTTAAGCCAAGGAAACCACAACTTAATCCTTACCGAACGCGGCACTTGTTTTGGATATCACAATCTGGTGGTCGACATGCGGTCCATCGCCATTATGAAGCAATGGGGATTCCCGGTGGTCATCGATGCTTCGCACAGCGTGCAGCGCCCGGGAGGCCAAGGAGACTCTTCGGGAGGAGAAGCCCAATTTATCCCGATCATCGCCCGGGCGGGCCTCGCTGCTGGCGCCGATGGGGTCTTCCTGGAAGTCCACGATCAACCAAGCCAGGCTCTCTCTGATGGCCCTAACTCCTGGCCTTTATCTGAGTTGCCTCGCCTGCTCGATGAATTACAGGAACTTTATACTTGTCTTGCTTCTTTTGCTCCTCCAGAAAAAACTTAAGTTTTAGAGGATTAATTATGAACAAAGAAGAAATTATTCGACTTGGCCGCGAAGTCTTCCAGATCGAATCCCAAGGCCTGCAAGAAGTAGCTAACCAGATAGACGAAAGCTTTGTTCAAGCAGTAGAGTTGTTAGCGCATACCTCCAGTAGAGTCATCGTCACCGGCATGGGAAAATCCGGATTGGTCGGCCGCAAAATCGCCGCTACGCTATCCAGTTGTGGCACTCCCGCTATTTTTATTCACCCCGCCGAGGCGGGCCATGGTGATTTAGGGATGGTTTTAAAACAAGATATCGTTATGGCTATCTCCTACAGCGGCGAAACCAAAGAAATTATCGACTTGCTCGATTTTTTCAAACGTATCGGCGTTAAATTGATCTGTATCACCGGCAATCCGCGTTCTCGTCTAGCCCGTTATAGCGATATCGTTCTCTCGGCCCGAGTGACGAGAGAAGCCGAACCTACCGGCTTGGTCCCGACCGCTAGCAGTACAGCCACGCTAGCCCTCGGTGATGCCTTGGCCGTGGCCCTGATGCGCGAAAAAGGATTCACCGAAGACGATTTCGCTCGAGTTCACCCGAAAGGACAAATTGGTAAGAAACTATTGAAAATAATAGACTTAATGCACCGGGGACAACAGATTCCAATCGTCCTGGAAGAGACGCCGATGATAGCTGTTTTGACAGAAATGTCGAGCAAAAGATTAGGCATGACCTGTGTGGTTGACCATGAAAACCGGCTAGTGGGCATCATTACTGACGGCGACTTGCGTCGCAAACTTCAACAATTCCAAGAAAAAATGATGCGCCTTTCGGCCAAAGATTGCATGACTCCCCAGCCGAAAACAATTAGCCCCCATGACTTGGCCACCAAGGCTTTAAACATCATGGAGGAAAATAAAATAACTTCACTCATTGTGGTTGACCAAGACCAAAAAATCGAAGGCATCATCCACCTCCATGACCTCTGGCGAACCGAAATGTTTTAAAACTTAGTCAAGCTTTCGCCTGGGTTTTACCCATCTTTATGCTGGGATGTATCGCCGGGCTTAGTTTAAAAGATAGTCAAGCTCAATCACTTTTGCCTAAGTTTCGCCGGGCAGATAATCTCTCTGAATGAAGCTTCAATCACTGAGCAAAGACGTCGGCCCGGAATAAGCTCTTACTTTTGGTAACCGCCTTGGTTATGACCAATATTTCTAGCGGCAAATTAGCTACCCAAAAAAATTAGCCTGGTGAGAATTTCCAGCTTAGTCAATAATTCGGCGCGATTTTCTCAAAAAATAGCCATCGAGGCAAGCCTCCTTGTTTAAATCTATAATAAGGCCCTTGTCCCTTCCATGTATTGCCCATTTTGTTAGTTTAAAAAATAGGGTAAATATGTATTGTGTCCCCAGCTTTCGCGTCCCCAGTTTTCGGAGGGGACAAAACCTAAAATTAAGGT
>Ga0190349_1000144_pt1 | contig 25760 bp, 21 predicted proteins | sample 48721378_MG_FD_179798 | JGI IMG/M metagenome (GOLD analysis project Ga0190349, IMG submission 179798) | Hydrothermal vent microbial mat bacterial communities from Southern Trench, Guaymas Basin, Mexico - 4872-13-7-8_MG | ecosystem: Environmental > Aquatic > Marine > Hydrothermal vents >...
TGACTCATCAAATCCATCTTACCCTCCTTTTATCTTGCTTCAGACAAAGGAGGGTAATGCATTTCGTGTAGATTTTTAATGAGGCAACGATACCCATTTCGTATAGATTTTTAATGAGGCAATTCGGTTTATTGAAATTCACCTTTAAACCCCTTAAAATATATATCTACAAATGGGCGATTAGCTCAGCGTTGGTTAGAGCGTCGCGTTGACATCGCGAAGGTCGGAGGTTCGAATCCTCCATCGCCCATTTTTATAGGATATGATTTATATTCTTTTCTTTCTTGGTTTAACGGTGCTTTTCTTTTTTTTGCACCTTATACTGGAGAAGTGGTATTTGTTATATTTAGGTCTGGGGTTCTTTTACGGGATTCTGTTTGATATACTGGACATTGATTGGAAACTGAGCTTTCTGCTTTCTTTGGGTTTGAGCGGGATTTTTCTAACTCTTCATGTTTTGGTATTCAAAAGAAAAGTTAGGGAGGATGTGAGATGAAGAGGACTTACCAACCATCAAGAACCAAAAGAAAAAGAACCCACGGTTTTCGTGTTAGGATGAGAACCAAGGCGGGTAGAAGGATTATTGCCAGGAGGAGAAAGAAAGGAAGGACAAGGCTTGCGGTTTGAGACTGGGAACTCTGAAAAATATAGATTTCAACAGAGTTATAAAAGAGGGGAAATGTTTAAAAACAAGATTTTGTATAATATGTTACCTGGAAGGAGAGCAAAGGAAGTTTGGGTTTACAGTAAAGAAAAAAATAAAGTGCAAACCCCTAAGAAACAGAATAAAAAGGAGAATAAGAGAAATAATACGCTTAAACACGGAGAGTATACCCTCAGGATGGTGGGTATTTATTGGTTTGGAAGAAGCAAAAGATATGGATTTCAGAGAAATGCAAGAGGTAATGATGGATTCTTTGAAAAAGTTAGCGAAATCCTGAAGATCTTGGTAATTTCACTTATAAAATTCTACCAGAAGGCTATATCCCCATCTTTACCCAGAACTTGTAGATTTTATCCAACATGTAGCAATTATTCTGTGGAAGCTATTGAAAAATATGGTGTATTAAAGGGCGGGATAATGAGTTTATGGAGAATATTGAGGTGTAATCCCTTCTCGAAAGGAGGATATGACCCAGTGAGGTAGATTATGGAAGGTACTGGTACAAAAAACATACTTATAGCAACTGTTTTAATCTTTCTCTTCCTAGTCATCTGGCAGTTATTTATCTTTAAACCAAAGGTTCAACAAACTCCTGAAAAAAAGCCAGTGGAAGAGAAAGCCGTTCCCACGGTGACAACAGAAAGGCCCCTCATTGAGGGGCTTGACAGTACAATTTTTGTTGAAACTCCTCTATATATTGCCAAAATATCAAAAAAAGGTGGAGCAATAGTTTCTTTCCATTTAAAAAAATATAAAACCAGTGAAGGAAATCCGGTCAACCTGGTTAAAAAAGGTGGGGCACTCCTTTATACACCTGATAAGTTTTTCGAGTTTGCTGGCTCTGACACCATCAAAGTTGACCAGATTGTGGAGCTTGTTTTAACCGATACCGTTGATTCCACTATTAAAAGATATGTATTTGATCCCAGCTCCATGCTTGTGGGGCTTACTATTGAGAGTAAAAAACCGTCTCTTTTGGTTTCAGCAGGAGGACTCAGCTTTACGGAAAAGAGCAAAAAAGAAGAAGAGAGATACTACAGCTTCCTTTTAAAGAATGATAAACTTAAGAAAATCTCCATCAAAAAATTAAAAGAGATAAAAAAATACCCCTTGGACAACTTAAGATGGTTTGGAGTTAGAACAAAGTATTTCCTGTTTGCTACTATTCCTACTACTAAGGAGGGAGTGGTTGAGTTCCAGAGCAAACCAGAAGCCATTACCTTTTCCACCCCAGCTTTAAAGAAAGAATTTAAGGTTTATGTGGGTCCCATAGATTATTTCATTTTAAAGAAAATTGGTTATGACCTCTCATCTGTCTATGAATTTGGGTTCTTCCTCATTCGTCCATTTTCCATGGGTATACTGTATCTTTTGAGATTTTTGCATTCTTTTATTCCCAACTATGGATGGATTCTTGTTATATTTGCTCTCATGATGAAAATAGTTTTCTTCCCTCTTTCCAGAAAAAGTATATCTTCCATGAAAAGAATGCAGGAGCTAAAACCCAAAATCGATGCCCTACAGAAGATATACAAAAATGATCCTCAGAAACTCCAAAAAGAGATGATGGAGCTTTATAAAAAATACAAGGTTAATCCATTTTCAGGATGTCTTACCCTTATTGTTCAATTGCCTATATTCTGGGCCCTTTACCAGATCTTACGAACCACTATTGATTTAAGAGGTGCACCCTTTATATTCTGGATAGAGGACCTTTCTGCCAAAGACCCGTACTATATCTTGCCAATCTTGATGGGCCTTACAAGTATCTTACTATCGAGAGTTCAGGGGACCGCAAAAGACCCCCAGAGTAAAATGTTTGCGTATTTTATGCCCATATTTCTGACTTTGATATTTCTTTCATTCCCTTCGGGGATTGTTCTTTACTGGCTTACGTTTAATGTTTTGGGCGTTTTAGAGATGCTTTTAATCAAGAGACTGGAGGTAAGACATGACTGAAAAGCGTTTTGTAGATGTGGAAGCTAAGACAGTAGAAGAAGCGATTGAAAAAGCTATGGAAGAAACAGGTATTGATAAAGAAAAATTGAGATTTATTGTTTTAAATGATGGGCTTGGTGATAAGCCCGCAAAGGTTCGCATTTTTCTTAAGCTTGAAGAACTCGATTTGATTGAAGAAACTATACAGAAGTTTTTTAATTTTCTCGGAGCTACTGTAGAAATAGATGTAATTCCGCGAGGCAATAAATATTATGTAAATCTAACACCAAGAGCAGGTTACGACAAACTACTTATAGGAAGAGGGGGAAGAACACTGGAACAGTTCGGTTATCTGTTGAATCTTCTTATAAAAAGGAGAAATCCCCAGGTGAATATAATTCTTGATATTGGTGGGTATAAGGAGAGAAAGAAGCGTTTTCTGATTAACAAAGCTATTGCTGTGGCAAAAAGAGTTAAGGAAATGGGCAGAGAAATGAGGTTTGACCCTCTCCCTGAAGAAGATTTGAGAATAGTAAAAGAAGCATTGAGAAAAGAAAAAGGTATTAGATATTATACTACTGGCAAGGGCGAAAACCAGGTCCTTGTCATAGCACCCAAGTAGTGAGAGACACTATATGTGCAATATCCACACCCCCTGGTATAGGGGGAATTGCAGTACTCAGGGTGAGTGGCCCTGATGCCGTAAATATTGTCGCTAAAATTCTTTATCCTCCAGTTAAAGCTAATAAATTTAAGCCCAATACCTTATTTCATTCTTTTATAAAGGACCCAGATAAGGATGAAATCTTGGATGAAGCAGTTATCTCCTTTATGAAAGCTCCACACTCCTATACAGGAGAAGATGTTGTTGAAATATCCGTTCACGGAGGGCGGTTAGTACCCAAGCTGATATTAGAATTGCTTATTAAACAAGGGGCAAGATTGGCTGAGCCTGGAGAGTTCACTAAGCGTGCTTTCCTCAATGGTAAGTTAGACCTCATACAGGCCAGATCTGTGTTGGACTTGATAGAAGCAAGGTCCAGAAGAGGTGTAAGAATTGCTCTGGAAAAATTAAGAGGGAAACTTTCAAGAAGACTAGAGGAACTCAGAGATAAGCTTTTTTATCTTCTGAAGGAAATAGAAGCAAGAGTGGAGTTTGAGGAAGATGTGCCGCCTCTTGATGAGACAAAACTCAAAGAAGAGCTTGTATATGTTAAAAATCTGATTGATAAATATGTGGAAGAGGGAGAAAGAGGAGCCCTCTATTTTGAGGGTATAGAAATTGCCATAGTAGGTAAGCCTAATGTGGGGAAATCCACACTCTTCAACAAACTCCTTAGATATGAGAGAGCTATAGTTACACCCTATGCAGGAACTACAAGGGATGTTATATCCGAAGAGATAATAATAGAGGGTGTGCCTGTAAAGCTTCATGATACTGCAGGGATAAGAGAGACAAGAGAATTAATTGAAAGCATAGGTATAGAACGAGCTAAAAGGGTTGCAACATCGGCGCATTTAGTTCTTTTTGTAATCGATGCATCACAGGAAATCGATGAGGATGATATTAATCTGTGGAATCTTTTGGAGGGTGAAAGGATTCTGGTACTTAACAAGATAGACCTTGGGATCAAAGTAGACCTTTCAAAACTAAAAAATGCTGATAGATTCAAAACTTACCTGATTTCGTGTATTACAGGGGAGGGACTGGAAGAACTCGAAACGGGGATAAAGGAAGATATCCATCAAAATGTAGAAATGGGGGGTGAATTTGCTCTATCCCAGAGAGAACGGGCTTTACTTATAGAAGCAGGCCAAGAAATTGCATCCACAATCCAAGGTCTTGGAGAAATACCACTTGACCTTATATCCTTTCATGTAAGTATGAGCCTCAGAAAATTAAATGAGATATTCGGTATAGAGAACATACCGGAGGAAATACTGAGCTCGATTTTCAAAGATTTTTGTATTGGAAAATAGGAGGGAAAGAGATGTTTAAGGAAGTAAACAAATATAGTTACAGAATTATCCATCCTAAACTTGTAGCTTTAATCTCAAGTGTAGATGATAATAATAGGGCAAATATCTGCACAGTGGCATGGATCATGCCTGTATCCATTGACCCTCCCTTAATTGCTGTAGCCCTACAAACAAGGCACAAAACCACACATAATATACTTAAAACCAAAGAATTTGTGGTTAATATCCCACAAATTCAACAAAAAGAGATTGTGAAAAAATGTGGGTCTATTTCCGGTTGGGAAGTGGACAAAATCAGCAAGTTCCATATCGGGTTGGAAGATTCCAAGAAGATATCCACCCCTAGAGTCTCAAATAGTGTCGCATATCTGGAATGTCAGCTTCATGCGTATTTTGAAGCAGGGGACCACTACATTATCACAGGCAAGATTATACACGCTGAAGCTGATAGCAGATATTTTAAAAATATGTGGGAAGATGAACCACCGTTACTTTTTCATTTTGGAAGTGATATCTACGGTGTAATTAAAAGGCTTTAAATGTAGTTTGTTAGTTCGTTATATGGGAGTTAAAATTGTGTAAATTTCAGGAGGTAAAATAATGAGGCGTTTTATAATATTGTTTCTTCTATTCTTTACAGGATTAGTAGATGGTCATAGAATTGAGCTCAGGTCTGGAAGGGTTATAAATACCAAGAAGATTGATTATAGAGATGATAAGATTATATTTGATGGAGGAGAAATAGCAAGGGATTCTGTGAGGAGAATTGTATTTGAGGAAGAAGAAAGGGGAGCAAAGAAATTAGAGATTTCTTCCGATGTAAAGAAAATACTCAGTGAGTCAGAAAGAGCAAGGAAGGTATTCCCAAATGCCCAGGGCATTGTTCTCTTAGATGATGGTATAAACATTTTCCATAAAGACAGTACAAGAACCTACCGATATCACTTTCAGGGACTTATCCTTTCCAATGAGACGATGAGCTGGGCAAGATTTTCTTTATATTTTAACGATGAACTGGAGAACGTTCGGATTATAATGGCAAGGACCATAAAACCGGATGGAAGAACCATAGAAGTTAATCCCCGGAATTTTAAAATTAGTAAACCCAGAAGCCAATTTGTATACTTCCAGCAAGGAAAAACACTGACCTTTGATTTCCCGGAGGTCTCCCCTGGAGACATAGTGGAGTACATTTATGAAGTGCATATTTTCAATCCTTGGGATAAAGCCGTATTCACTCCAGGTTGGTTCTTTGGAGGAGAGCAGCCGGTTTATTACTCACATTATAAAATAGTCTTACCTAAGGGGATGAAACTAAATTACAAGCTCCTGAATGCTCATATGGTGAAGAAGAAAATCACCGAAGCAGATACTTGTGTGATCTATGATTTCACTGCGTGGAAAGTTGAACCATTTGTAAAGGAGCCTCTGATGCCTCCAGTAGTGGATGTACTTCCAAGACTTGTTTCATCAAATCTTGAGTCTTGGGATTACCTATTTGACTGGTACGCAAATTTTCAGATAAGAAGAATGCGGATTACGCCTAAAATCAAAGCACTTGCAGATTCTCTCGTGAAGGATGCAAAAAGTGAAGATGATTCCATTGCCAGGATCTATTACTGGGTCCAGCAGAAGATAAGATATATCTCTATAAAAGGAGGAGCTTCTAGTGGAGTTTCCGGACACCCTGCAGAGGTAACCCTGGAAAATGGATTTGGGGATTGTACAGATAAATCTATTCTGTTTTCTACCCTCTTGAGGGCTGTTGGAATTAAAGCTTATCCTGTTTATATTAATACCAACGATGCTGGTATGCTGGTTAAGGAGATTCCCTCTTTTTATGGGAACCATGCTATAACTGAGATTATAAAAAGGGATGGAACGAAACTATTCCTGGATGCCACAGGATATTACTCTCGTTATCCTTCCTTCTGGGCTGGTGATCACGGGGTTTATGCAGTCAATGCTCAGCTCAAAAGGATAGAATTTATTCCCGTTCCACCTCCTGAGCAGAATATGAGAAATTATGAATATACGATAAATATAGATACTACCGGAGGGATCTACATTAAATTTCACTCCACCTACACTGGTTATTATGAAACTAGACTAAGATATTTCTGGAACAGTAAAAAGGAAGAGGAACGTAATGTAATTATGAATTCAATGATAAAAAGAGTCCATCCCAATGCCAGACTCATTAAGTATGAACTTAAAAATTTAAATAATCTATTTAAGCCCTTTGAGATGCTCATTGAATACAGAATTGATAATTATCTTGAAAGATCTGGGGATTTGCTGATTTTTAAGTTACCGGAAATTGAAGAGAGATATACATTCCCGGAGCTTTCTCTTGAAAGGAGGCAGTACGATTTAGTATACCAAACTTCCCAGGGCATAAGGAATTATATGGAGATAACATTTCCCATTTCTATGAAACTGGTCTTCGTGCCTGATTCTGTTCATCTGAATGGCGAACATGCTTCCTATTCAGCCCGTTTTTCAGTCACGGGCAATATAATTAGTTTTGAAGATACGTTTAGAAGATGGGATAGAATAATACCTGTAGATGACTACAGAGACTATAAAGATGAGATTGAATCCCTGCAGAGTTTCATAAAGCAACCTATTCTTTTTGAAGGAGGTAAACAATGAAAAGGCCATGGATATTTATGCTAATTTTTGTGTTTGGTCTTTCTGGTTGTGCCAAAAGAAGTACTGTCAAGGAAGTAAGGAGACTGCCATATCGGGGAGACATGCTCTATCTCAGAAATGGAGAGGAGTATGATGGTACGCTTAAGGAAATCCGAGAAAATCAGGTGATATTTGTAACCAGAGAAGGAGAAACTGTGACTATACCATTGGACAGCATTCAGGCAATTGATATACAGAAAAGAAGGGAGGGATACTGGTGGAAAACTACCAAGGATATCAGCGATTCTACTTTAAAGAATGCCCTTATGGAGGATGTATCCTCCTATTCCTATGCTGGCTATGTGGATATATTGAAGGTTACAGATATAGAAGCAAGGGAGGGGACATATCGATTTTCTCAAAGAGTCATTAGAAAGATTTTAAACAAAAGAGGAGAGGAAGGAGGGAACAATACTTTTTATTACAAAAAAGATTTAGATATCCCTTCTCTCGATTTCGGAAGGACTATCTCCCGGGACGGTTTCATCTATCACATCAAGGATATAGCCATTCAGGATGCAGCTGTATATGCAAGAATTCCTCTGTATAATAGACTCCATGAAAGGAAATTTGCAATGCCCGAGGCGAAGCCGGGCAATATGCTGGATTTCAAATACTCTATTATATCAAGGAGAACATACGAGAATCCACTATATTACAAGGTTTATTTTGGAGACAAAGAACCTGTTATAAAGTCAACTGTGAATTTAAAATATCCTGATGGTGAGAAGATAAATCTATTTGTTTCCCATGCAAAATTCGAGATAGCAGGACCTCAGCAAAGTGAAGAGGGTAAGAAAGCCTACAAAATAATTTTTAGAAACTGGCCTGGGGTGGTAGAGGAACCTTCCATGCCCCCTATTGCCAAGGTGATACCATCTGCCATTTTCTTCCAGCACGTTGATTCAGTGAGCTATAGAGATTCCCTTCTTACTCTTTCCAGATTAGATAAACTACCCTCCATTCTAAAGGAGGAACTAAAATCAAATGATAATCTGGAGGATACTCTTAAGAGTTGTTTTTATTATGTCACCCAAAAGATAAGGTTTGTGGATATTCCTCTGAGTGATTATTCTCCTTACCCTCATCTGCCCGATGAAATAATTACTAATAGAGTTGCCAATTCATTTGATAAAGCCTTTTTGCTTTATTCTATTTTTAAAAGGCTTGGTATTAAATCAACACTTATACTTGTACCGGATAAAAATAGAGGGCCAGATGATATAACCCCCTTCACCCCCCTCTTTTATGCTGGTGCAGTGGTACAGGTAGACTCCATATATTTAAATCCAGAAGATGAATTTCAGAGGTTTGGATATATTAGTCCGAGATACCAGGGCACTATTGGATTTGATGTATTTGGACTGAAGCGAGTTGAAATTCCACTCTTGCCTCCGGATCAAGAAGTTGTAACTGTTAGGAGAACTGTTAGGATAGATTCAGTTGGTACTGTGTATATCAATGAAGAAAGGGAATACAGAGGTGTATACGAAAGGGCTGTGAGAGGTTTAAAAAGATTAAAACCACAGGAGCTGAGGAAAGAGGTTGAGCGTATGATTTCGGTTATCGACCCCAGAGCAAGACTTGTGGATTTCAAATTCAATTCATTTGAAAATTTTGATAAATATCTAAGCCTGAAGATCGAATATTATATTCCCTCCTACGCAATAAAAGCTGGGGATTTCCTTCTTTTTAAAATTCCTGGGCTTAAATATGGGGTTCAGGATGTGGCTCAGCCAGAGAGGATGTATCCCGTATACCATGATCATCTCAGTATGGAGAAGCATATAATTAAACTTTATTTTCCAAGAGGGTTCACTTTAAAAACATATCCCGGAAACTTTAATGAAATCAGTGACGAATTTAATTACAGTGCTAAGACAGTAAAAAGAAGAAATTCTCTGGAATTCAGTGATATCAGTATACTGAAGGACACTGATATTCAGCCAGGAGATGAATATGTAAAATACAGAGAAATTAAATTAAAAAGGGCTGGATATATTGATAGGTGGATAATCTTAAAAAGATGAAAATACTTGCCATAGAAACATCCTGCGATGAAACAGCAGCAGCCTGTATAGGCGAAAATTTTGAGGTTCTATCCAATGTGACTAAGACCCATGTGGAGCATTCTGTCTTTGGAGGGGTGGTTCCTGAAATTGCCTCTAGAGTTCATACGAAGCTTATACTCCCTGTGGTGAGAAAAGCCTTGGAGGATGCCTCCCTTAGTATCCAGGATATTGACGGTATTGCAGTAACTTATGGACCAGGATTGATAGGTTCTTTACTTGTAGGGCTTGTATTTGGAAAGACACTCGCACAGGTACTACAGCTTCCCTTTATAGGCGTGAATCACCTTGAAGGTCATCTGTTTTCCATCTTTTTAAATCGGAAGAATCTTGCACCACCTCTACTTTTTTTGCTAGTGAGTGGGGGTCATACTGAACTTATTTACATGGAGGATTATGGTCGATATAAATATCTTGGAGGGACTCTGGATGATGCAGCAGGGGAGGCCTTTGATAAGGTTGCGAAAATGCTGGGCCTGCCATATCCCGGTGGTCCTCATATAGACAGACTTGCCAGAGAGGGCAGAAAAGATTTTGTTAGGTTTCCGAGAGCACGTACAAAGGGATACGATTTCAGCTTCAGTGGTCTGAAAACAGCAGTTTTATACTATCTGAGAAAACAGAGCAGGGAATTTATTGAAGCACATATCTCAGATATTGCAGCATCCTTTCAAGAGGCCGTTGTGGATATACTCCTTGAAAAAACGAGAATTGCTATGGAGGAATTGAAATGCGAAAAACTCGCCGTTGTTGGTGGCGTATCCATGAATTCAAGGTTGAAGGAGGTTTTTAATAAGGAGTTCAGGAATTCCGAGGTTTATTTCCCTGAGCCTCAGTTTACCATTGACAACGCTGCAATGATCGGTGCTGTAGGTATGTTTAAATTAAAGAAAGGAGAAAAATCACCTTTTACACTGGGAGCTAACCCTAATTTGAAGTTAACTTAAACCAAATCTCTTGTAGATTTTATTCAAGTTAATAAGAAAATCTTTACTGAATATTTTCTCGATTTCTTCGTTGGTTAAGTGTTGCCTTATCTCAGGATGTTCTGATACCACTTTTTGAAAATCAAGATTCTCGTCCATGGCGGTGTGTGCACACTCCTTTACCCACGCATATGCATCCTTTCTTGGGACTCCCTTTTTTACAAGTTCCAGAAGTAAAGCCTGTGAGTAGTAAAATTTTCCATATTTTTCCATATTTTTCATAATGATTTCAGTATTCACAGTGAGATTTTCTATTATATATCGCATAAGTCTGAGCATATAATGAAGTACCGAAATACTATCCACGAAGATAAATCTCTCTGCTGATGAGTGTGAAATATCACGCTCGTGCCAAAGTGCTATATTTTCTGAGGCAGTAACACTATATCCTCTCAAAAGTCTCGCCAGGCCGCATATTCTCTCAGATCTTATTGGGTTCCTTTTATGAGGCATTGCTGAGGAGCCTCTCTGCCCCTTAGTAAAGGGTTCTTCCAGCTCTTTCACTTCGGTTCTCTGAAGTAGCCTAATTTCAGTGGCAAAACGTTCCAGAGATGCTCCGGTTATTGCAATCTGAGTGATCAGAAAAGCATGTCTATCCCGTGGAATTATCTGGGTGGAAATGGGTTCAGGGGTTAAACCAAGCCTTTCCAGTATCTTCTCTTCGACTTCAGGGGATAAATAGGCATAATTTCCAACAGCCCCTGATATTTTCCCATGTGAAATGGTGGAGAGGGCTCGGGTTAAGCGTTCTCTACAGCGGTTTAATTCGGAATAAAAATAGAGAAATTTGAGACCTAAACTCGTGGGTTCTGCGTACACCCCGTGTGTTCTTCCCATAATAAGTTGCGCCTTGTATTCCAGTGCCTTACTCTCCACGGCTTTAATTAATAATTCCAGCTCTTTAAGTAGAACTTCCACTCCTTCTTTGAGAATCAGAGCATTGGCAGTGTCCACAACGTCGCTGGATGTGAGGCCGAAATGTATGTATCTTCCTGCGTTGCCGACTATCTCCTCAAGAGCTATTAAAAAGGCAATAACATCGTGTTCAACCTCTCTCTCAATCTCCTTTGCTCTCTGGGTAAATTCCCTTATATTTAGCTCTTCAAGATATTCCTTAATTTTCTGTGTAACTCCTGACTCTATAATACCTTCTCCTTCTAAAACCTCAAGTGCAGCTATCTCTACAGTGATCCATTTCCTGTATTTGTTTTCTTCGCTGAATATCTCTTTCATTTCAGGAGTGAGGTATCTTTCAATCATGGTAGCACCATCCTGTAATCAAGTTTAATGTCGCTTATTTTTGTTTCCTCTCCAGTAATTAGGGAAAGAAGAGAAAGCCTCTTTCGAGGTTCAAGAAACATAGGCTTGCCTTTGATCTTTGCTTTTTGTTTAAGGATTTCAATAGCTGTATCTATGGTTCCTAAGGTATCCACTAGTCCGTATTTCAATGCCTGTCTACCTGAAAAAATTCTTCCGTCTGCAATTTTGTAAAGAGAATCCATCGGGATGTTTCTAGACTCTGACACAATTTTAAGAAAGTTTTTGTAGGTTTCATCAATAAGTGATTTGATGATTTTTTTCTCTTCCCTTGTCATTTCCCTCCATGGAGAGCCCAGATCTTTTTTGTCCCGGGATTTTATTACAATAAAGTCCACGCCAATTTTTTTCAAAAGATTTTTCACCACGGGAAATTCTGCTATTACACCTATAGAACCTGTTATAGTGTTAGGATTTGAAACGATCACATCGGCAGCACAGCCTACGTAATATCCTCCTGAAGCAGCAATACTTCCAAAATATGCCACAAGGGGTCTTCCTGTCTTCTTAAAATCCATGAGAACATTATATATTTCGTCAGAGGCCACCACTCCACCACCAGGAGAATTCACAACAAGAAGAATTCCTTTCACCTGAGAATTTTCTTTTAGTTTCTTTATCCAGTTTACATATTTCTCTGAAGAGTATATTCCACCCTGAATTTTAACAACACCAATTTTCGGCCTTAGGCTACGGAGTGTAAGTGGGAAAAGTATGACAAAATAAAGAAATACACTCACTGATACAAGAATTATTATAAGAGTGGTTTTTTTCATGGGTTTATTTTACAGTATTCAACTTTTTTTATCAAAACATCAGGATATTGATAAAGTGCAATGTAATCGTTGTCTAAAATTAGGTATGTAAAATCTGCTATCCACTCGCCAGGATTAGCATAAATTTTATTTTGGTAAAGTTTTATCATGGGGTAATGCAAATGTCCCGTGATTACCACGTCATATTTTTTTAGCTGTTTGGAAATATAACCGGGCATATCGTCTGGAGGTTCCATCTTGCCGGTTCTCAATCTGGATAGCTTCGAAAAAGATTTTGCAAGGAAAATTCCCAGTTCGGGATGTACAAGTCTAAATAAGAAATTGGACAGGGGGTTGTCTAGTATAAATCTTGTTAGTTTACCAGATAAATATAGTGTATCTCCATGGGAAAAGAATATTTTATATTTATTGATTTCAAGAGAAAAACCGTATTTATTGACTTTAATTCCGATTTCTTCAAAGAATTTGAGACGAAAGAAGTCGTGATTACCACTTACAAAATATACTCTCTTCTCCTGAGCAATTTCTTTGAGCAAACACAGAATATCAAAATAATCCCTCCTTATAAGATAGTGATACTCGACCCAGAAATCGAAAATGTCACCTAATAAAATGATTTTATCGACTTCACTGGATTTTTTTCTCAGAATATCAGAAAATCTTTTTCTCCTCAAATTTTCATCAGGCCCAGTTCCAAAGTGAGTATCTGAGATAATTAGAAACATGTGGATTAGTATAAAAGTAGTGTAAAGGCTTTTCAAGGGAGTGTTTTATAAATCATGCAGATTCCTTTAAAATTTGAGAGGAGGTTATTATGAAGTGGAAAAAGAAGGATGGCATTATTGTTGTTATTATGGAGCATGGTGAGGATTTTCTTGATAATGTAAAGAGGTTGATAGAATCCCCTGAGCTTCCAGAACTTGCTGTTGTTGTTACAGCTCTTGGAATGCTAAATGATGTGGAAATGGGATACTTTGATGGGAAAAAATATGAAATACATAAATTAGCTGAACCTGCTGAACTTCTCGGTGTTAGCGGACTAATCACTAAAGATACAGATCCGCCATATCATTTTCATGTGACTCTCGGTAAAAAAGACGGTGGAGTAACTGGTGGACATCTGTTGGAAGGTAAGGTCTGGAATACAGTGGAAATGGTTCTTGAAGGATGTGAAATAAAATTGAGGAGAGTACATCGCAGAAATTTAAAATTGCTTGATTTTAATGAATAAAGTTCTGTTATTATACAATACAGCTTCCTACCTCTATAGATTCAGGAAAGGGTTAATCAAAAAACTCAAAGACGAAGGTTATAAGGTAATCACTGTAGCATCTCCGGATAAATATGCAAAAAATATTGCAGAAATATCAGATCTATTTATACCTGTAGAATTCAGCAGGGACTTTAAAAGGCCCTTATCGGATATAAAATTATTCTTAACATTGTTGAGGATCTACAGTAAATATAAGCCTGATGTTGCACTTCATTATACAATAAAAGCAAATATCTATGGTACAATTTCTGCAAAAATTAACCAAACTAAAGTTGTAAATACTGTTACCGGCCTTGGATATATTTTCCTTGATAATAGCGTATTTTCAAGATTTCTGCGTTTTGTTTATAGGATTATTCTCAAGTTTTCAAATTGTGTGATTTTTCAAAATAGGGAAGATGTGAATTCCATCGGAACGCGTTGGCTCAGAAAATTTAAAGTCGTTCCAGGTTCTGGAGTAGATTTGAATCATTATAGTCCCCATTATTGTCAAAATAACCGTATTAGTGCCCGAGGATTCACTTTTTTATTTATTGGGCGATTGCTTAAAACAAAAGGTTTTTTGGAGTTAGTTAAAGCTGCAGAGAAGATCCACAGTAAATATCAGAATGTTAATTTTTGGGTAGTAGGGGAAATTGATGAAGGTAATCCAAGTTTTATAGATAGGCAATTGTTGGAGCATTACATTAAAGCCGGAGTTATAGAATATTTCGGGTTTCAGGATGATGTTAGAGAATTTATTTGTAAAGCAGATGTAGTAGTTCTACCCTCTTACAGAGAAGGACTTTCAAGAGTTCTTCTGGAGGCTGCTTCAATGGGTAAACCCCTTCTGGCCACTAATGTACCTGGTTGTAGAGAAATTGTACTTCCTCAGTTTAACGGCATACTCGTGGAGCCCAGAAATGTGGAAGCTCTGGTAGATGGTATAGAGATATTTTTAAATTTATCTCAGGATAAACTTCAAGAAATGGGTAAAAATTCCAGGTATTTGGTAGAAAAACATTTTGATGAAAAAATTGTTGTGGGTGAATATTTAGATGTAATAAATTCTTTGAGGAGGTAACATGGCAGACAGGATTTTGGTTACAGGTGCTGCAGGGTTTATAGGTTGGAAAACTGTAGAAAAGTTACTTGAGAGAGATTATGAAGTGGTGGGAATAGATAATCTAAATACATATTACGATGTGAGATTAAAAAAATACAGGCTTAATCTATTAAATAAACATAAAAATTTTATTTTTTATAAAAGAGATATCGAAAATATCGAAGAACTTGATGATATTTTTAGAAAATATCGATTCAGTGCAATTATCAATCTGGCAGCAAGGGCAGGTGTAAGAAGCAGTATCGAAAAGCCTGAATTATACCTGAGAACAAATGCTCTTGGGACACTGAATATTTTACAGATGATGAAAAAATATGATATTAAAAAACTCATCCTCGCTTCTACTTCCAGTTTATACGCGGGGCAAAATATGCCTTTCAAAGAGGATCTTCCCGTTAATACACCAATCTCTCCTTATGCTGCCTCGAAAAAAGCTGCGGAAATGCTCTGCTATGCATATCATTATTTGTACGGATTCAATATTACTATTCTTAGATACTTTACAGTATATGGGCCTGCAGGACGCCCTGATATGAGTATTTTTAGATTTATTTATTTAATTCAAAGAGGATTGCCCATTGAAGTTTATGGTGATGGAACTCAAAAGCGAGATTTTACATTTGTAGATGATATTGCTGTAGGTACAGTGGAGGCTTTGAAGCTCAAGGGGTTTCAGATTATAAATCTTGGGAATAATTCTCCAGTGGAGCTTAATTATGTTATAAAACTAATAGAAAAAAATACAAATAAGAAAGTTATCGTGAAATTTAAAGACTTCCATAAAGCTGATATTAAAGCAACTTGGGCAGATATAGAGAAGGCCAGAGTTTTGCTAGGTTGGACACCGAAAATTGGTATAGAAGAAGGGATTAAAAGAACGGTGGATTGGTTTAGGAAAAATGAAAACTTCATTTATACTTTAAAAATAATAGACTGAGTTGGATAACAAGATGAAAAGAATAGCCATAATAGTTCCATCTCTTTATGGTGGTGGTGCAGAGAAAGTTGCAGTCCTCTTATCCAAAGGCTTGTTAGTAAGAGGGAATAAAGTTTTTTTGTTAGCTTTGGAGGGGGGGCTCTCTTATGATATACCCAGGGGGGTCAATTATATGCAACTTTCACCTTTGGACGGGAGAGCAAATAAACTTTTAAAATTCTTTATTATGCCTTATCAATGGTACCAAATCGCCAAATTTTTTAATAAATATCAAATAGAATTTGCAATTAGCATAATGGAAAGGCCCAATTTACTGCTTGCGCTTCTGCACATTTTGAGTATAGGCAGAAAGGTTATCTCTGTGGCTTCGGTTCATACGTTACTTGTTGAAAGAGCAGCAAATAAAAAGTTACATGTTTTTTGGAGAATCTTTTATAAATATTTATATATTTTTATTTCTAAACATGTGGACTGCGTGGTAGCAGTCTCCCCATATACAAAAAATGAATTGGTGAACGAGTTTAATCTCGATGAGAAGTCCGTAAAATTTATAGGTAATCCGGTAGAGTTTCAAAAAATTAAAATGCATATGAGGGAACCTCTAAATCCTCAGTATGCTAATATTTTTGAGTCTAAAGTTATAATAAATATTGGCAGGTTGGTCCCGGAGAAGGGTCAGATGTTATTAATAGAGACTTTTTCACTTGTTAGAAAAGTTTATAAAGATTTGAAGCTTGTTTTGATAGGAGAGGGCCCTAATAAGGGGAAATTAATAGAGCTCGTTGATAAGCTTGGTCTCAGAGAAGATGTTACTTTTCTTGGATTTCAAAAGAATCCTTATAAATACCTGAAAAGGTCTAAAATTTTTATTTTAACGTCGAGATATGAAGGGTTTGGATTAGCCTTGCTGGAAGCAATGGCTTGTGAATTGCCTGTTGTTACTATCACGCCTTCGGTTTCTTGGATATTGGGTTGTGGACTTGGGAATGATGAAATGGAAGATGGAATTATTTATGCAAAATATGGAATTTATGTACCTATAGAAAGGAAAAATGTGGATAAAAACGATATACTTAAAAGATTAGCAAGTGTTATTATAATATTATTAGAAGATAAGAAATTATATAAGAAGTATGCTGAAGCTTCTATAAAGAGAGCAAAAGATTTTTCTTTAGAAATTATTGCCTCAAAATATGATAATTTACTGGAAGAGCTCTCATTTAAAAGAGGAAAATTTTTATGAAACGCATGATATTCCACTTACCGGAGAAACTTCATGACGAACCTGTATCCGGTTCCTCCTTGAGACCTAAAAAACTAATTGAAGCTTTTAAGTCTATTGGATATCACGTAGAAGATATTACAGGTTCACATAAAGAGCGGGCAAAGAAAATTCGAAGAGTTAAAGATTCAATTTTAAGGGGTGTTAAATACGAGTTTCTGTATTCAGAATCTTCAAATCTTCCTTTGCCTCTCAGTGATCCAAAGCATATCCCTTTTTATCCAATCTATGACTATATTTTTTTCAAATGGTTAAAAACTAAAGGTATACCAATTGGTATCTTCTACAGAGATATACATTGGAGATTCGATATATATAAACGTAGATTTCCTTTCATAAAGAGAATCTTATCATACCCCTTTTATTATTACGATTTATACCAATATGCCAAGCTCGCAGATGTCTTATTTCTTCCTACCAGAAGAATGGCAGATTATTTACCTCATACATTAAGATTCATGAGAATATTGGATATCCCTCCTGGCACGCAGTTATACGAAACAGCAGAGAAAGTTTATAATAAGCCTTTATCGGAGCTGCATTTAATTTATGTAGGTGGTATAACCCCTCCTCTATATGATTTGACTCCTTTATTCAATGCTATAGGTTGGTTGAAGCAGTATTCAAATAAAAAAATATATTTAACGGTATGCTCTAGGGAAAAGGAGCTAGGTAAACTTAAGAAGTATTACCCTCAAATAATTTTAGATACACTGCCGGTCAGCTTATTGAGTTGTAATAATGATAAACTCAAGAAAGTCTATGAAGAAGCAGATGTTGTCTCTCTATTTTTGAAATTTCATCCATACTACCAAGTCGCTGCTCCAGTAAAGCTTTATGAGGCAATAGGATTTTCAAAACCGGTTCTCACCATAAAGGATACTTTTATGGCTGATTTTGTCACCCAAAACAACATAGGGTGGGTTATAAAGGATAATATAGAAGAGTTTGTAAAGTGGGCGAATCATATTTTCAATGATCCAGGAGAATTACTGGAAAAAATTGAAAATGTTAGGAAAATTAAAGCAATGCATACTTGGGAAAGAAGGGCTTATAAAATTGCTGACTTTTTCTCTACTTTATTGGCATATTAATTACTGCAACAATACAATAATTAAAACAAATGAAAAATTCTGATCTCCGGGTGTTAATAATAGGACCATATCCTCCATATAAGGATGCGGGAGCCTATCAATTTATTGAAGAGCAAGTAATGGCGTTGTCTTGTAAAGTAAATAGGGTAGATGTTGTGTCTCCGATACGGCTTTATCCAAGATTTTTCAGTAATTTAAAATTTCTTCCCTATACAGTGAGATATCATGCACTATCCAACAATTATTCTCCAGTTAGTAATGTGGGTGTAAACTTCGTTAAGGTTCTGAAGCTCCCCAAATTACAGCGCTGGCCCTTTATTGCGGTTGAAAAAACAATTAGATATATAGAAAGATTTAATATTAATTTCAATATTATTCATGCCCACTTTTTATCCTTTGGCGTGATTGCACAAAAAATCTCAGAGAAATTTGGTGTTCCTTTTGTTATTACAGCTCACGAAAATACTCCCTTACTCGAAGAGAGCCTAAGATTTCCCTCTATAAAAAAAGCTGTCCAATACGCAGATGCAGTTATTAGAGTTAATCCCTATGACCTACATTTCTTGGAAAACAAGAGAGTTTTTTATATTCCTAATGGAATAGATTTAAGGAAATTCCCTTTTATAGCCACAAAGAAGGCACGAGACCTTTTGGGTATTCCAGCTGATCAAGTAGTTTTGGTAAATGTGGGTAGTTTAAGAGAGATAAAGGGTCAAGATTTTTTACTTGATGTGATACACTATATATTGTTAAAGCACGATAAAAATTTTCATCTTTATTTAATTGGTGAAGGTCCGATGAAGAAAAAATTAGAGAAAAAAGTACGAAAGCTTGGAATTAACGACCATATACATTTTGTTGGTAGAGTGAATTATAGCAAGATCCATATTTGGCTTTCAGCTGCAGATCTTTATTTAATGGCAAGCAGAGAGGAAAGTTTTGGCATTGCTCAACTGGAAGCCTTGGCATGTGGCCTCAAAGTATTAAGTACTCCTACGAAAGGCAGTATGCTCTTTGTTAACCAGGGAATCGATGGATATATGGTTGCCGAATGTAACACCCAGCAATATGGAGATGCAATTGTGGAAATGTTAGAAAGACGGGTGGAGGCAAAGCAGCTCAGGGCTTGGATTGAAGAAAAATATTCCATTAGTTTGGTAATCGATAAAATATTGGATGTATATCATACAATCCTGTCTTAAATCAGACTGTGATTTATTTGACTTGATTGAGTTTTTTTTTTGATTTATCATACATTCATCTTTTAAGGAGGATAATGTATGATAAATTTGATAAAACTCTTTTTTAAATATAGAAAGATTTTTGTGATAAATATCTTTTTAGCGGTTTCCATAGCTCTTATTTTATTTTTTACCCTACCCAGAAGGTATAAAGCAACCTCTGAGATAATACCTACTTTAGAACCAGAAATAGTAGCTACCATAGGTACTTCTCTAATCATGTCCAATCCACTGCTGTCATTTTTAGTCACTCCTGCGGATATTTATGCTAGAATACTTAAGTCAAGATGCGTAATAGGACAGCTGGTAGATAAATTAGGGCTTGTTGAAAAGATGGGAGCTAGAAACCGGGAGGCTTTAGTCAAAAAATTGCAAAGATCTTTGATTGTAAAGACATACCCCGAAGGGTTGATTGAGGTATCCTTTGAGCACAAGGATAAAGAATTAGCAGTTGCGATAGTAAACACAAGTGTTTCCCTGCTTGATAGTATAAACAAATACACTTTAATGACTAAGGGAAAGGAATTACGTAGATTTCTGGAGCAAAGATTAAAAGAAGTTAAAGAAGAATTGGAAACTTTTCAAGATTCACTTAAGTCTTTACAGGAATCTTATAATTTTGTAAATTTAGAAGAAGAATATAAGTCCTTTATAGGTGAATATATAACTTTATACGCCGATTTATTTAAAGAAAAAATAGAGACAGAATTTTTAAAAGAAATTTACGGAGAAGGAAGTAGTACTTTGTTCCAGAAAGAAAAGAAGATTCAGGTACTGCAAAAGAAGCTTCGGGATATATTCCACAAAGGTGGATTTAAAGATGGCGGTTATGGACCGGGCTTTGCTATTCCTGTTAGGGCTGTGCCATCTATATTCAAAAAATATGTAACTATATTGGCGGAAATTGAGGCTAGGAAAGAGGCATACTCTTTTATATTCGCCAAATACGAGGAAGCTAAAATTATGGAAAAAAAGGATACCCCTACATTAACTATATTAAGCTATGCTACTTTACCTCAGCTAAAATCCTGGCCTCGGGGAAGCCGGATGCTTTTAATTGCTGTTTTCATCGCCTTGATGGTTAGTGTCATTCTTATTTTTATAGAAGAGAATGAACAGCTTCAGGAACTCTTAGAATACATGCGAAATGCTATTCGAGAAGACTTATCATTCTTTAGAAGAAAGGGTTAGATTGAAATAGGCGAAGCTTATACCTAGTAGTATGAAATAAAACTCGATACCAAAGAGTGTATAGTATCTCATGTCTATCATAAAACTAAAAAAGGCCGCGGAGAGAGATGCTAATAATGCCACACCAAGCTGGTACTCGTATGTCCTGGGTTCTACCTTCCTCAAAGCGGAGAATAAATTACAAATTATTAAAAGAAAAAGTAATAAAAAAGATAATGCCACTGCTAGGCCCATTTCTATAAGGTTATGCAGAAAGAAGTTATGTGCATGTTGGACTCCTATATTAAAGTCCGAATACTGAAAATTCCCAATCCCCACTATATAAAAAGGATCCTTGACAAAACTGGCAAATATCTCTTTCCACACTTTCAGCCTGATCTGCACCGAAGGGTCTTTAAAAATAAATTCTTTAGAAGCTCTTAGTTTTAAAATGGGAATGTGTGTCATATAAAAAATTAAGATTAATGTGGAAATTCCTAAAGAGAACAAAATTATAGCCTTGTTTCTTTTTTTTATCTTTTTAAGGCTCAAAATAGTAAATATTCCTGCACCGACAATTGTAGAAAGTAAACCATTTCTGGAACCTGTTTTAACTAAAATAATTAGAAAACCAATTAGTGTGAGTAAGAAAAAGAATCTTCCAAATATATGTTTTTGCTGGGTTAATTTACCCAGTGTTAAAGGGACCGCAAGTGCTGTAAGCATGGCAGCAGTATTAGGAGACCCAATAAAGCCCCCTGCTCCCCTCTCATAGATTTTTCCAGATAATATAGAAGTAATATCCTTAGAGAATATAATTGGAAACAAGCCCAATATTAAAGCTACTAATATAAAGTCATAGGTTTTTTTCAGTTCTTGCATCTGGGTGATATTTGCATATACTAAAAACACTGAGAAAAGAAGCAACAAATTCATGAAGGTTAAAACAGATATAGTAGTAGCTTCTGCGACGAGAATTGAAAAACCCGCAAAGAGGATAATTAGAATGATTAGAAACTTATAGGGGACTTTTATTCTCCCTTTTAAACTACATTCTAAGAGGTAGAATAAAAATATAAATTCCATTACTGTTCCCGCACCATAATAAACATTTGTTGATAAATAAGGAAAGTGGTCTGGTATAGTGTATGTAGTGAAATTGATCATAGAATGCACGTACTTGGGGTAAGGGCCGATTTCTATAAAGGAAGTAGGCAAAATTACGAGTAATGGAAAAATTAATAGAGCTAATTTGCTATCACTATATATTGCAAAAAAACATAGTAAGAATAGAGAAAAAATTATTCGTATTACTGTACTGCTGGGAAATGATGCATAGAGATAGAATCCAATTGATAAAAAAGACGTAAGTAAAAAAAACCACAAAAAACGTTTAAATTTGTGATATAAAGAAACTCTCATGTATATAGGATCTATATTAATCATGTTTTTATCCCTACCAAATTTTAAAGTTAAAATATTGAAAAAAAAAGAAAATTAGAACTAAAATGATATAGGTAATTTGATATACATTTTAGAAAGTGTACAATATATAGAGGTTAGAGATGAAGCGTACTTATAGAGAATTTTTTTCCCAAAAATCTTTTAAGAATTTGTTAGCATTTATTGCTGGCCCTGTACTCTCCGCAGTTTTGTCTATATTGCTAGTTCCAATTATTACACATTTAGTAATTCCCCAAGAAGTGGGGAAAGCTTCTATGTATAATTTATTTTTTTCATTTAGTTTACTTCTCACCCTTGGAGCGATTGATCAGGCCTTTGCAAGAGAGTTCTATTCTACTAAGGACAAAAGTTATTTAATATGGAACTCATATTTGGTAAGTTTATTTTTTTTCGTAATCTTTGCTTTTATTTTTTTTAATTGGAGATATTCTATAATCCTTTTTCTTTTTAATGATTTTTCTAAAAATATATTCATTATTTTGCTTTCTTCGATATTTTGGGGTGTTATTCATAGATTTAATTTACTCACTGTAAGGTTTAGAGAAAGAGGGAAGGAATATCTAATACTATTGGTTCTCAGACAAATTTTTCGGATAATCCTTATTCCCCTTTTTATAGTATTTTTCAGGAGAGGCTATTTGGGTATAATTTATGGAGAATATGCTGCGCTTTTGTTAATTACTATCTTTTCTTTTGTTTTTGTGAAGCATATTTGGAAATTCAGTCCAACCAGGAGAATGGATAGAGCTTTAATATTAAAATTATTGCGTTATAGTATACCTCTATTCCCGGCCACTTTATTATTCTGGTCGATGCAGTGGGTTGATAGGTTTTCATTGAGAATCTGGTCAGGTTTTGAGGAATTGGGGTTATACTTTGCATCTTATAAGGTTGCTAATATTATAAATATTGTATATCTAGGTTTAACTGCGTATTGGATACCCGTGGCTTATAGATGGTATGAGCAAAAAAAACCCGCAAGATATTATGCTTCAACTCTCAACCTAGTATTTTTAATCATGAGCTTATTGGCTATCTTAGTAATTTCATTTAGAAATTTTATAGTATACATTTTGGGGAAAAATTACTATGCAAGCTCCCAGATTGTGCCTTATTTAGTACTAATGCCTGCATTTTTGAGCTTCGCTGAGGTTGGGGGTATAGGTATAAATCTATCCCGTAAGACTTTCCTCCAGTCAATCATAACTTTTGTGGTGATAATACTTAATTTGGGCGGTAATTATCTATTAGTCCCAATCTATGGAGCTAAGGGAGCAGCTATTTCTACTGCATTTTCATATACTGTATTTTTTATTTTAAGATATCATGTTTCTGAGAGCGTGGTTAAATTGTATAACTCAGCTATTAAAACATTTATTTACATACTGGTTTTGTGGAGCTTACCTCTATTTACTAATATTCCTTCCTTACTGGCACAATATATATTTTATTCAATGCTTGTTACCTTCCTTTTTATTTATAATTATCGTTTTTTAAAAAATTTTCTTCAAACCTTACAGGAGTAAATTACCTTACCCCCAGATACCTCAATATCCCCCTTGCTGCCTTTCTCGCGTCTGCAATAGCACTTACAATGTCACCTCTTCTATTTACTACATCACCGCCTGCAAAGAGTCCTTCTACTGAGGTCATTCCGTTCTCGTCAACAATTATTCTAGTACCTCTTTCATCCAGCTGGATTTTGCCCTCGAATTCCTCATTAAGAAGTGAATAATCCGCTCTCTGCCCAATTGCCTGTATCACAGTATCCGCTTCCATTTCATATACCTCGTCCTCAATTGGAACCGGTTCGGGTCTTTTCCCGCCTCTGTCAACCATCCTGGTCTTTACATATTTTACAACCTTTATGCTACCATCTTCATTTTTCACGATTTCAACGGGCAATGTCTGGGTCATAAAAATGACACCCTCGTCTTTGGCTTCTCTTTTCTCTTCCTCATGTGCAGGCATATCCACCCATCTCCTTCGGTACATGATAATTACTTCTTCTGCTCCCAGTCTCAATGCGGTTCTGGATGCGTCCATAGCCACATCCCCACCACCAACTACGATTACCCTTTACCAACCTTCACTTCTTTACCCATGCTAACGTCCCTAAGGAAATCTGCTGCCTGAATGACTCCCACAGCGTCTTCTCCGGGTATTCTCATTGTTAAGCCTCTGTGGAAACCAACTCCTATGAATACGGCGTCATACTCTTGAAGCAATTCCTTCAATTTTATTTCTCTACCGACTTTTGTATTGAATTTTATCTCCACTCCTGTACTCTTGATGAATTCTATCTCTTTTCTCAGTACCTTCTCTCGAAGTCTGTATCTCGGGATACCGTATCTCATCATTCCACCGGGTTCAGGATAGGCTTCGTAAATGGTAACCTCTATACCGTATTTTCTCAGATAGAATGCCAGCGTCAATCCTGCAGGACCTGCACCGATAACTGCCACACGCTTTCCGATCTTTTTCTCTTTATCAACTTTTATGACTTCCCCGTAATTGTCAACTTTAGACGCCCCAAATCCTTTGAGATATCTTATCTGAACCGGCTGCCCCCTCCAAGAATAAATACATGCGTCTTCACAGTTGTGGGTACATACGATTCCGCAGATTTCCGGAAGAGGATTGTTTTTAAAGAAGATGTCAAGAGCATCTTTATATTTTGCTTCCCTGATCTTTTCAATGTATTCTGGAATGAACATATGAGTTGGACATCCGTCCACACAGAGTGCACATCCAAGACATCTGTAGCCTTCAACTACAGCCTGCTCATCTGCAAATCCAAGAATTACAGGATCAAAATCCTTCTTTCGCTCTTCGGGGGGTCTTTCTGGCATCTCTTCTTTATCAAATTTCAAGAGGTGTGTTTCGATATCAGATTCCCAACCAGTTCTGGGACCCGAATCTCTATTCAAATTAGGGATAAAGACATAGTCTTCTCTGTTTGGAGAGACAATAAGGTATTCGGTTGATAGTTTGAGTGATCCTGTAGGACATATATCTACACATTGGCCACAGAAGCTGCATCTTCCATAATCAACCTGTGGTCTCAAATTTGTAGTGCCAGGCTTTAGCTCGATTGTGTCTATCGGAACCATGGTAATGGCCTGACAGGTACATATTCTTGCGCAGTTTCCGCATCCGATACACTTCTCCCAGTCGTTGACGTGAACGCCTCTATACCTAGTGGCGGGCTCCTTTTTCTCGTAAGGAACCCTCACTGTGTGAGGCTTTTTGAATAAAAACTTTATAGCATCAAGTGGTGAAAATAGACTTTTTACACTCATAATTCACCTACCTTTCTATATCCGGTGGACAAATGTCCAGGCTGAAAATCATTACTGGAACATCAGCTATTCTCATTCCCACTATTTTCTCTTTTGCAGCTTGGAAACAGTGTGGCATACTGGGACCCCTTACATGAATTCTGTATGGTTTTACTCCACCATCTGAAACGATATAATACCCGTACTCACCTTTGGATGACTCCACCTTTACATAAACATCTCCTTGAGGAACTTTCCATTCAAGCGGATGGGGGAGCTTTACCATTATTGGACCCTCTGGCATGGAGTCAAGTACCTGTCTCACTATTTTGATACTTTCCTCAAATTCTAATCTCCTTTGTAGCATTCTTGAATAGATATCACCATCGCCGGTAACAGGTACATCAAACTCAAGTCTATCATATATGAGATAAGGGTCATCTTTTCGCACATCTGCTGGATAACCTGAGGCCCTCAGATTGGGTCCTG
>Ga0190349_1000146_pt1 | contig 25560 bp, 24 predicted proteins | sample 48721378_MG_FD_179798 | JGI IMG/M metagenome (GOLD analysis project Ga0190349, IMG submission 179798) | Hydrothermal vent microbial mat bacterial communities from Southern Trench, Guaymas Basin, Mexico - 4872-13-7-8_MG | ecosystem: Environmental > Aquatic > Marine > Hydrothermal vents >...
GCAGACCTTGTGTCTGCCCGTAACAAGACGACACCTATATCTGCTCCAACAATTAGTCGTATTGTTCAAGCATTTAAATCGATTACAACTTATAAATATATTTTAGGAGTGAAAGAAAATAATTGGCCATTATTTGATAAACGTTTATGGCAGCGTAATTATTATGATCATATAATACGTAGTGAAAAGTCATTAAATTATATAAGAGAATATATTGTTAATAATCCTATTCGATGGGAATTTGACAAGGAAAATCCTCAGGGTAAAATGGATAAGAAAGAGGAAGATTTTTGGAAAGAGATAAATTCTTAGTAATAGAATAGTAAATTTATAGTTAGTATAAATCAAGGGCAGACACAAGGTCTGCCCCTACAAAAGATTAAAGTAAATTTAATTAATAAAAAGTAAGAAAAAGTAATTGGAAGCGACTAAATATGAAAGGGAAAAGTGATGAAAGAAGATAGAATATTGCTGAGTCATGGTAGTGGAGGTAAATTATCTTTTAATCTGATAAAAAAATTGTTTTTATCTAATTTTAATAATCCTTATTTAAAAAGACTTGATGATGGGGCGGTATTAAATATTGAAGGATTAAAATTAGCCTATACTACTGATTCTTATACGGTAGATCCTTTATTTTTTAAAGGAGGGAATATTGGGGAGCTGGCAGTTTACGGTACAGTCAATGATTTAGCTATGTGTGGGGCAACTCCTCTATATCTAAGTTGTTCTTTCATTATTGAAGAAGGATTTTCTTTAAACTTATTAGAAAAAATAGTTTCAAGTATGAGGGCGGCTTCAGCAATCGCTAAGGTAGATATTGTTACCGGTGATACTAAAGTAGTGAATAAAGGAGCTGCGGATAAAATATTTATCAATACCTCGGGTGTGGGAATAGTAAAAGAAGGAGTAAATATTTCCGGAAGTAATGCTAAAGTCGGGGATGTAGTTATGATAAATGGTCCTATAGGCAGCCATGGAATTGCGGTTTTATCGGAAAGAGAGGGCTTGAAATTCGAAACAGAGATAAAAAGTGATACCGCTCCTCTTTCTTCTTTAGTGGCAGATATGTTAGAAGTGAGCAAAGATATCCATGTCCTAAGAGATCCTACACGGGGAGGCCTGTCTACCTCCTTAAATGAAATAGCCCTGTCTTCAAAGGTGGATATAGAGATAAATGAAAGCGATATCCCTATTCAAGAAGAGGTAAGGGCAGCTTGCGAAATATTAGGTTATGACCCCTTGTACCTCGCTAACGAAGGCAAATTAGTGGCTTTTATTCCCTCAGAAATTGCCCCCAATATGCTAAAAAAGATGAAAAAGAACAAATACGGAAAAGAATCAAAAATCATCGGCAGGGTGGTAAAAAAATCAGAGGGAAAAGTTTATCTTAATACTACCATTGGTGGAAAAAGAATAGTCGATATGTTAACCGGAGAACAGTTACCCAGGATATGTTAAAATAATGTAAAGCGAAAAACGAAAAGCGCAAAACCAAATTCGTATCTCGTGAAGAAAATAGTAATATGTAACGTGTAGGGGCAGACCTTGTGTCTGCCCGTAATGAGTAATACGTAGGGGCTTGATTTATCAAGCCCGCCCTGTGTAGTAATCTTTGCTACTACACAGGGCCCGAAAAACTCGGGTCGGATAAATCCGACCCCTACATTAAAAGATTATTGAGGGCGTATGCAATACACCCCTACATCTTTTTATTTCTATCTTACTCGATACTCGATACAATATACTAACGACTATTCACTATTCACTAACGACTAATTTATAAGGGGGTCAAATAAATTATGAAAAAGAAAGAGGAAAGCACGTACGTAAAGTTAGCGCGAGAGACGATTGAAAATTATGTAAAACAGGGGAAAATAATTACTCCTCCAAAAGATTTGCCAGAAGAAATGATTAATCAAAAGGCAGGGGTATTTGTTTCTCTTAAAAAATTCGGTGATTTGAGGGGGTGCATCGGAACTTTTATGCCCACTCAGGAAAATATAGCCCAGGAGATTATAAAGAATGCTATTAGTGCTGCTATTGATGACCCTCGTTTTTCTCCCGTAACAGTTTTTGAATTAGAAGACTTGTCTATTTCAGTGGATGTCTTGTCTGCTCCGGAAGAAGTTAAGGATACTTCTCAGCTTGACCCTAAGAAATATGGAGTAATTGTTAGTAGTGGTTACAAAAAAGGTTTGCTATTACCTGATTTAGAGGGTGTGGATACAGTGGAGTATCAAATTGATATTGCCAAACGTAAAGCAGGAATTTATCCCGGTGAAAAAGTAAAATTATATCGTTTTGAAGTGAAAAGATATTTTTGATTAGTATCGCGTATTGCGTATTGCGTATCGCGTTAGGAGAGAAGAAGTTAGGAGTCAGAAACCAAATTCGTATCTCGTTTTCCAGCATATAGCAAGTTGGATAAATCTAAGTCTTACATCAAGTGTAATATGTCAGTGTTCATAATTACGATATACAATACGATATGTTGTTATATTCTGATTTATATCTTCCTAACGAGATACTAGATACGAGATACGAGCGACGAAAATAATTGGTCAATTGGTGGATTGATGGATTGGTCAATCGAAGAGAGGTGATTTTTTAAATGAAAGAGGCAATGTTTTATAAATTAATCGACAAAGATAAAGGTATTATAAAATGTCTGCTTTGCCCCAAAGAATGCCTGATAAAAAAAGGCCAAGTTGGTTTTTGCCGAGCCCGGAAAAATATAGATAACCAACTTTATTCTTTAATCTATTCTAAAGTTTCCTCTTACGGAATGGACCCTATTGAAAAAAAACCGCTTTATCATTTTTGTCCCGGCACAATGGTTTTATCACTGGGCACAATAGGATGCAATTTTGCTTGTGATTTCTGTCAGAACTGGACTATTTCTCAGGCAAATATAAAGGATGTTCAAGTGGAGGAGTTATCCCCCGAAAAGGCAATACAATCAGCCCTGCAGAATAATTCTCCGGCAATATGTTACACTTATTCTGAGCCCTTAATCTGGTATGAATATATTTTAGATACTGCCAGATTAGCTAAAAAAAATAATTTGAAAAATATATTAGTTACTAACGGATTTATTAATCGTGAACCCCTAATTAAACTTTTGCCTTTTATTGATGCCATGAATATTGACCTTAAATCTTTCCGAAATTCCTTTTATCAAAAATATTGTAAAGGAAATCTTTCTCCTGTACTGCGCACTATAGAGCTTTCTAAAGAATATTGTCATATAGAGATAACCAATTTAATCATTCCCGGTCTAAATGATAGCGAAGAGGAAATTAAAGAGATGGTGGATTGGATTTCTTCTCTAAGTGAAGATATACCTTTGCATTTTTCTCGCTATTTCCCCTGTTATAAGATGGATATTGAAGCAACACCCATTTCGACCCTACAGAAGGCTAAGTCTATTGCTCAGAAAAAATTAAAGTATGTATATGTAGGAAATATTTGGGATGAGGAAGCCAACACCACTTATTGTGGAAATTGTAAAGAAACTTTAATCAAACGAACAGGTTATAATATTATTAATATGGGTTTAGATAAAGATGGAAAATGCAAATATTGTGGAGAAAAGGTGGCCCATCTTTAAATGCTAATAATTGTTTCTTGGTAATTAGAAGTATAGAGATATAAGATTGTCATGTGTGCCCATTTCTCATTTCGTAAAGTTGACATTTAACTATCTCTTCTGTTATATTTTCTTTAGCTGGATATTTATCTTTTGTTTCATTGGAAACATCTATTTTTTATAATAATGAAGGACTTCATTTTATCTCTAATATTTCACCACAAGTCACAAAATTGGGACAATAAAAGGTTAAGTACAAAGATTAAGTAGAGGGTAATTATATATATTATGTATAAGAAAGGTGTCAGATTAGTTTTAACCTTCTTTGTGCTCATGAGTTTTTGGTTGGCTCTCAGCCAAAATCTTGAACCGATTTCATTGCTTATTGGTGCTCTCTTTTCCTTTCTGGTTGCCTTATTGAGTTATGATTTTTTTATTAAACCAGACGAGGGTATCCGCGGAAGAGTTATTCGAACGATTTGGTTGTTACTTATTTATATTTTTGTTCTACTTTACGAGATGTTTCTTGCCAGCATTGATGTAGTCTATCGAGTTATAACTATGGATATCAATCCGGAGGTGGTTATGATAAAGACAGATATAAAATCAGATTTAGGAATCGTGCTATTAGCAAATTCTATAACCCTAACACCTGGCACTATCACCATCGACATCGAAGGTGATCATCTTTACGTCCACTGGTTGTATGCACGTACAACCCATTTTGGGCATGCAGCAGAATTGATCAAAGGACGATTTGAACACTGGTTAGGGAGAATATTTATATGACTGCTATGACCATAATTATTACTGTATTAGGTATAACTGCTTCACTTGCTCTTTATCGGGTCATTTTTGGGCCTACACCATGGGATAGGTTAATAGCCGTTAATCTTATCTCCTCTAAAGTAGTTATGATCATGGTAGCTGCTGCGGTATTCTTCAAACGAAGGATATATCTGGATGTAGCACTGGTATACGCTATTATAGGTTTTGTAAGCATAATCGCTATCAGTAAATTTTTAGAAGGTGAGGATACCGACAGAAAATGATAGCTTACCCATTTATATTTCTGGGATTAATTTTTATATTTTTTGGAACACTGGGAATCGTTCGCTTTCCCGATATTTACACAAGGTTACAAACCAGCTCAAAGTGCGATACTGCAGGCGCTGTCGCGTTGCTTGTCGGTTTGATACTTAAGGAAGGGTTTGATTCATTCTCCTTGAGAATATTAATAATATTGGTATTTTTGTTATTTACCAACCCGGTAGCCTCACATGCCATAGCACGCTCTGCTGCCATCAGAGGGACAAAGCCATGGCGGAAGAAAAAGAAATGTTAAAGGGGGAGCAGATTAGAGCTGTAAAATTATGCTAATTGTGTTCTTGATAATGTTACCTGTGCTTGCTTTAGTAGCACTTGAAATAAAAAATCTATTGAGTTCAGTAATAGTATTGTCTGCATTTAGTCTGGTGTTATCTTTGATATTTTACTTTCTACATGCACCCGATGTGGCTATTGCTGAGGCAGCGATAGGCTCCGGATTTGCTACAGTAATATTCCTAATCGCTATCAAAAAGAAAGGCGTGCTTATCATGTTAACCTATCCGCACAGTCGTTTTTTCTATTATGATGATAAGGGTCGGCCAGCAGGTTTCGATTACGATATTTTATCATTATTTGCCAGAAAATTAGGTATCGAGTTGGAGGTTAAATGTGTTCAGGATTGGCAAGAGCTCATCCCGCAGTTCATATCAGGCAAAGGAGATGTTATAGGTGCCGGCATGACTCGCCTGGGTGAGCGCATGAAGCATATCTGTTTCTCTGATGGCTATTTTCCAACTAAAGTAGTTATCGTAACTAATATAGAGAACACCGCATTAAACTCTCTGAGCGATTTAAAGGGTAAAATTGTTACCTCAGTTAAAGGCACCTCCTATCTGTCTGCATTGCAATCAATTGAGGGCATTAAAATTGATACTAACTTCTCCGACCCAAACACATTGTTACAAGCAGTATCTGAAGGCAGAATCAACACCGTTGCTGTTGACTTACCAGAGGCATTAATAGGGCACATATTTTATCCTAACCTGAAAAATGTCGATGCCATTACTGATTTACAACAGTACGGATACGGTGTATCTAAAGATAAGCCAGAGCTGTTAGCTGAATTGAATTCTTTCTTAAAAGAGATCAACGAGGATGGCACCTATCAAAAAGTGTATAGTAAATACTTTCACTAAATAATATTTTATGGAATAATGGATGTCCAAAGAAATGAAAAAAGCTTTTTTTATTATTATAATACTTGTAATGGCCATATTATTTATCTTGTCTGTCGATATCGAATATGGCAATCCGAAGAACCTGGATGTCGCCAATTACTATATCGATCAGGGTCTTCACGATACCGGTGCAACTAACCTGGTTGCGGCCATATATCTTGGTTATCGTGCTTATGACACCCTTATTGAGACAATAGTTTTATTTGTAGCAGTAACAGGAGTTGTATTCTGTTTGCGGGGGAAAAGATAGATGGGGAGTTCAAAGATAATTAAGACCATAGCCCAGAAGCTATTTCCTTTCATCGTGCTTTTTGGATTTTATCTGATATCACATGGGCATCTATCGCCAGGTGGTGGTTTTCAAGGTGGAGTTGTGCTAGGTACAGCTATAATACTTTTAGCACTCTCTCATAGCATAGAGCAAACGGAAAAGAAATTTAGGAGTAGATGGTTAAACATGTTGGAGAAATTAGGGATATTAACTTTAATCTTTTTGGGTTTTCTGGGTATATTACTGGGTTACTCCTTCCTAAGCAATTTTTTACCATTGGGTAAGCCAGGCCAGATTGCCAGTGGCGGGTTGATGTTGCTTTTTAACATAGCCATCGGTATTAAGGTAGCTGCGGGTGTTTCAGTTATATTCTATGCATTAGTTAGGTATAGAGGTGAAATATGACTCCCATAAATATCAGCCTTTTGGTCTTCATGATTGGCTTGTATGGTGTAATGAGTAAAAATAATCTGATTAAAAAGATCATGGGGCTAACCATAATGAACGGCGGTATTGTGTTATTTTTTATAAGCATCGGCTACAGAGAAGCTGGCTTAGCGCCAATATTGGAGAAGGGGACGATTGACGGCACCACCACCATAGTTGTTGATCCGCTGCCTCAAGCGCTGATGCTTACTGCAATTGTTATCGGTATTTCTGTAACTGCATTGGCATTAGCGCTAATCGTAAAAATCTATTCCAAATACAAGACTTTAGACATTCAACAACTATCAAAGGAGCGATAATTATTTGTCAATTCATATCCCCATACTAATTATAATATCACCGCTTCTGGCTGCATTTCTTGTGTTACTTAGCAGAAAGTATAAGATTATATTGGCGACTGCTAGTATCATAACTTCAATCGTTTTTGTATCGACCCTCTCATCTCGGATTCTATCTGGAGACAAGGTAATATACCATCTTGGAGGCTGGCGAGGTCCGTTAGGCATAAGCTTGGTAGTAGATGGGCTAAGCTTTTTCTTCTCTTTAATAGTACTGGGTTTAGGGCTATTAGTTATTATATATTCTATACCTGAAAGGCGCTATGGCAGAACCTATTATTTTCTGTTGCTTGTTTCTTTAAGTAGCATGATTGGTGTCATTTATACTACTGATATATTTAATATGTACATTTTCTATGAGCTTTTATCGCTCGCTGTGTATTTGCTCATTGCCTATCCTAAGACAGGAGTGACTTTAAGGGCGAGCTTTAATTACCTTATTATGGGCGGTGTGGGGCTATCTTTCTTCCTGTTAGGAGTTGGCTTTCTTTATGCTATGACTGGCACGTTGGATATGTTTCATATAGCTGGACGGCTGTCGGCTGCGTTTGATTCCAGTATGCAGATGGTGATCATGTCCTTTGCGCTCATAGCTACTGGTATGGGCATAAAAATAGCTGTGTTCCCTCTTCACGGCTGGCTGCCAGATGCACATTCTATGGCACCATCACCTGTTAGTGCACTACTTTCCGGTATTACCGTGAAAATAGGCATTTATTGTTTGATTAGAGTGATCTATACTGTATTCAGTGCAGAAATATTTCTTCTTATTAATAGCCATAATATATTGATGGTATTGGGTGTAGTTTCACTTTTATTTGGTGCTAGCATGGCATTAGTACAGAAAGACTTGAAACGATTGCTGGCATATTCGACTATTAATCAGCTTGGAATTGTACTTATCGGGTTGGGTATCGGAACCGAGCTGGGGCTCACCGGAGCCCTATTTCATGTTTTGAACCATGCTATAATGAAGAGCGCTCTATTCTTTTGTGCAGGCATAATGATTACTGAGACTGGCACGAGAGAAGTGAAGGGGCTCAGTGGCTTTGGCAGGCAACAGCCGGCTATAACCTTTGCCTTTATTGTAGCTTCTTTAGGTATGATCGGTATACCACCTATTAACGGCTTTGCAAGTAAATGGTTAATATGTTTAGCAGCTGTAGAGGCTGGTTACACTTTCCTCGTAGTGATCATACTTACAGCAAGCGCGATCGCTGCTGCATATTATTTTCGTGTGATACAAGTGCTTTTTGGTGGTTCACTGAAACAGGGTCCTATGCCTGCCCATGAAGGGGAGCAGGTGATTAATAGAGGTAATCTCTTTAGGTCCTGGCCGATTTACATTTTGGCGGCTGGATGTCTATTACTTGGGCTTTTACCAACTCTGGGCATATCCCTGGTAAAACCAGCGGTTAGTTTACTCTTATTCCATGTTGTTCCCTAAAAAATTAGTTTATATTATATAGAGATATTATCTAAAGGCGGTGAATTCCGGTTTTAAATTCTAATCTTCCACTTTTGACTGTAATCATACCCTTCTTCTTGGTTATAGCTGTGGTATCGTTTGTTAAAGAGCGGTTCAATCGAGCTCAACAACTTCGGCTAATAATGGTTATTATATTTATTGTTGCGATAGTAATGGCTTGTTTGCTTGGACTTATGTTATTTGAGATTCTCAAAGGTAACACGATTCATAGCGTCTTTTTGCCACAGATGGCTCCCTTTGGGCTACGCCTTCAAGTAGATGGTCTAAGCATTGTCATGGCTTTAATTGGCTTCTTACTATGGCTTGCGGTTTCTATATATTCTATAAACTATATTAAAATTAATCTGGTTAGCTACTATTCTTTATTGTTGATTGTACTGGGAGCTGTTCAAGGCTCGGTATTTGCCAAAGATCTTATAAGTTTCTATGTATTCCTCGAAATAACGGCTGTGGCTACGTATTTTCTCATAATACATAAAAGAAGTGTTGACGCATTACAAGCTGGATATAAGTATATACTTATGACTTTAATCGGCGCTTTTCTTATTTTATTTGCTATTATTTTGGTCTATGTAAATACGGGTAGCTATGAAGTAATTGTGGTTGCCAAGTCTGGCGGCATTATAGCAGCTGTACTATTTTTATTGGGTTGCTTTGTCAAAGCTGGTGCAGTCCCACTACACATCTGGTTGCCGGATGCACATCCTGCTGCACCGTCGCCGGTCAGTGCTTTTCTATCCGGTATGATGATAAAGATAGGTGCTTATGGCGTAATAAGGTTTATCTTTCCTGTATTGAACTTCGATTTACCTGCTACCAACTTTGGAGAGCTATTAAGTTCACTAATTATGTCTATCGGTGTAGCTTCTATGTTAATAGGTGTAGTCCTGGCTTTGTTACAAACAGATATTAAGCGATTATTAGCATATCACAGTATAAGCCAGATGGGATATATTCTCTTGGGTATAGGGCTGGGTACTAAGCTTGGTCTGGCAGGCGGGCTGTATCACCTGGTGAACCATACCATGTTCAAGGGATTGCTATTCCTGTGTATGGGTGCAGTCATCTATTCGGTTGGTACGAGGGAGCTTAATAATTTAGGTGGCTTGTGGAAGAGGATGCCGATAACAACATCCACCTGTATTATTGCTGCCTTAGCTATTTCAGGCATACCGCCGTTTAATGGATTTGCAAGCAAGACAGTGCTTGTTGAAGCTGTAGCCAATCATAACTTTGTACTTAAGTTTGTCATGATGGTCACTGCCGCACTAACCTTTGCCTCGTTTCTTAAATTAATAAGCTATACCTTTTTCGGTAAACTTAAGAAGCAGTTGATAACCGTCAAAGAAGTACCGCTGCTAATGCAGTTGCCCATGATAGTACTAGCTATTTTATGTGTGCTTTTGGGAATAAATGCACAATTTGTGCTGGACCGGTTTATAGAATTTGCGATAGCTGGACTAGTTCAGCCTCAACCAATTTTACAGATAAAATTCTGGACTCAAGGTAAAGTTTTAGATGCTTTATTTATAATAATTTTAGGTTTCATTGCCTATTTTACGGCTTCAAAGCTGGGGTTAATAGGTCGGAAAAAGAAAGAATTCGAGATGGGAAGTTTTACGGCAAAGCTGGTCAAGTATTTAAGTGTGGATAGAATTTATTGTAATATTGCTATATTGGTAGGCAAGTTATGTAAGAAGCTCGACAGTGTACACCCACGAGATTTGAACATTCACCTATCCTGGGTGTTACTGACTTTAATTGCATTGTTTGTGATATTATTTTTTGCAACAGTTTAGTTTTTCTAAATTTTTCTCTTTCCCCTTGTCTTATAGTCGATATTTACTCAAAATATTAGCAGCTAATAAATTAGTTAGCGGTTACTTAGTTACTTGGTTGGTTAAGAAAATGAATGATAAAAATCAGTAGTCTGGAACCTGATCAGTATATAGTATTTAGTATGTAGTGAAAAAAAAGAGATAGAATCAGAAGTTAGAGGATTATTAGCGTAGGACAGATGTCTCGCTTGTTTATAATGTCATTGCTGGAGAACGAAGTGAGCGTGGCAATCTCATCTATAAACCATAAATCATTAACTAAAAACCAGTTTTATATCTTGTATTTTTTAAACTGGTAAACTGGCCAACCAGCTAACCGAGCAACTAAGTTATTTTATATTTTTTACTAACGACTAATTAAGATATCTCAAATAGACATAAATCGAAGCGATGATGAGATTAATTATAACCAGAGGAAGGGATACTTTGACAAAATACCAGAAGGGAATAGGCTGATTATTTTTTTCGGCAATATCAGCAACCATTAAGTTAGAAGCTGTCCCAATTAGGGTACCATTAGCTCCAATATTCGCTCCCAAAGCAAGCGCCCACCATAGTACAGTAATGGCAGTAGACCCAAGGTGATGGGAAATATTTTCGATTATAGGAATAGCTAAGGCTACAATAGGGATATTATCGAAGAATGAGGACATGAAGGTAGATAATCCAAGAGTGATTAAACTTAAAAAGTTTAAATTTCCCCCTGAAAAACTTAAGAGTTTGGAAGAAATAATTTCAATTAATCCATTTTCCACAAGAGTCCCCGCCAAGACATTTAATCCAATTAGAAAGAAAATTATCCTCCAATCAATTTGAGCATAAATTTCATCTGGTCTATCCTGACTAATGATTAGTAAAATTATTGCACCTGATAAATAAATTATGGCCAGATTTAGATTGATTATATGGGAAAAGAAAGATGCTATAAGAACAATACTTAAGATTAATAAAGAATTTTTAAATAGAGCAGGATTAGTAATGGCCTTTTTTTCATCAATTTTATTTAGGCGGGAAATAATTTCTGTTGGTATATTATTTTTTCTAAGAGTATCTTTAAAAAGATTAATGAGATAAAATATATTTGCAATTACAAGTATTAATGATATTGGAGTCATGTGGTATATAAAATCATAAAAATTAAGATTAGCAGCAGACCCTATCATGATATCGACCGGAGTTCCGATATAAGTCGCTAATCCACCGATGTTGGCAAATATAATTTCTGAAATTAGAAAAGGTAAGGGGGATATTCCTAAGATATATGTAATAGCCAAAGTAATATTTGTTAGAAAGAGCAGGGTGGTAATTTCATCTAATATCGAGGAGAGAAAACCGGCCAAGAAAGAAAGGGTGATTAGAAGAATTAAAGGATTTCCCTTACTATATTTGATAACTTTTAGAGCTAAATATTGGAATATCCCACTCTCTTTTGCTATTATAGTAAAGATCATTATCCCAATGATGATACCCAATTTATTGAAATCTATATAACTAATAGCTTGATCAAATTTTATTAAACCCAAGACAATGGCGAAAATTGCTCCAAAAAAAGCAGAGGTTGCTCTAATTCTACGGTTGGTAAATATTAAAAAATAAGTTATAATTAAAACAATTAAGCTAAGAGTCAATTTAATCATTTTTATGATTCCTTAAAATACTTATCGCTGGACTAAAAACATAGTATTCGACTAAATAGTATATAGAATATACTAGCAAAAATTATAACATATAATTTTTATTTGTGTACTGCTAAAGTTAAAAATATTTTGAGATTTTAAAAGATGTTTATAAAAAAGGAGAAATAGAAAATGTGGCTAGATTTTCTTTTAGGATCATTTTCCAAAAATATTGGAATTGATTTAGGCACTTCTACCACCCTTGTACATATCAAGGGGAAGGGAATTGTCTTATACGAACCGTCAGTTGTTGCTTTTAAAGACGGGGGGGACAGGATATTAGCAGTAGGGGAGGAAGCGAAAAAGATGCTGGGGAGAACTCCCCGAGGCATATTTACCGTCAGGCCCTTAAAAGAAGGTGTAATAGCTGATTTTGAAGTTACTGCTGAAATGTTAAAATATTTTATTAAAAAAGTTCATAATCCTAATCGTTTTACCAGGCCATCGGTGGTAATTTGTGTTCCTACCGGGGTTACGGAGGTAGAAAAAAGAGCAGTATCGGAAGTTGCCTATAAGTGTGGAGCGGGACGGGTATTTTTAATAGATGAGCCCATAGCAGCTGCGATTGGTGTAGGGCTTCCCATATTTGAACCGATGGGAAATTTGGTAATAGATATAGGAGGAGGAACTTCCGAGGTAGCCGTAATATCTTTGGGAGGGATAGTGGTAAGCGAATTAAGCCAAGTAGCAGGGGATTATATCAATGAAAACATTAGTAAATATATTAAACAAGCACATAATTTATACATTGGCGAATTAACTGCTGAAGAAATTAAGCTTGGTTTATCCGCAAATAAGACAGATAGAGAAAATGGTACTTATGAGATTAGGGGGAGAGATAAAGTTACGGGTCTCCCTAAAATAATTAGTATTTCTAAAGACGAATTAAGGGAAGCCCTTTCTGAACCGCTAAGAATAATTGCCAATACAGTGAGGATGGCCTTAGAAAAAACTCCCCCTGAATTGATTTCCGATATTGTGGATAAGGGAGTAATTATGACTGGCGGAGGTTCGCTTCTAATGGGATTATCAGAACTTTTACAAGAAGAGATAGGCATTCCGGTATTTATACCTCCAGAACCAGTGTACTGTGTGATTAAGGGAATAGGAAAGGCTTTGGATGATTTTAATTTTTACCAAAGGGTATTAATTAGAACATCCAAAAGAATTTAAATTAGCGTAGAGCGTATAGCGTTTAGCGGATAGGATATTAGTTACCCAATTATCCGGTTAGCTAGTTAAAATATAGTAATAAGTGATGAGTAATTAAAGATTTACCAATTTACAAATTCACCAATTGACCAATTAGAAATTCCGGTTGCAAGTTACAAGATTATTTGGTTAACCTGTTCACCGGTTAGTTGGTTGGCAAGTTATAAGATAAAAGATAAAACCGTAGGACAGGCATTTCGCTTATCTATCTAAATGTAGGGGCTTGGTTTATCAAGCCCGTCTGTTTCTTCTGTCATTCCTGCGAAAGTAGGAATCCAGAGTATTTCATATCCACATATGTATGAATTAAATTAACTGGTAAACTGAGTAACCGGCTAACTAGCTTTTATCCTAATCAACTAACTAAATTAATCGGTCAATTGGTCAATTGGCAAATCGGTAAATTGAATAATTGGAGAATTGATAAATTTGAAAAAATTTTTCTCTCAAAATAATACTTTTATAATTTTTATTCTATTAATTATTATAACTATTTTTATAATGACTATAGACTATCATGGTAAGGCGTACCTTAATTGGTTGGAGAGTATCGGATTAAGGCTTTTTTCTCCTGTTAATCGGGGAATAACTTTAGTTGCTGATAATACAAAAAACTATTTAAAAGCTATTGCCGAATTTAAGAGAGTGGAAGAAGAGAATAAAGAGCTAAAAGAAAAAATTGAAATTACCTATCAGGAAAACGCTATATTAAAAGAAAAATTGATAGCTTATGATAGATTGAAAAAGCTGTTAGAAATTAAAGAGTCTTTTTCTTATGAAATGATCCACTCTTTGGTAATTAGCCGAGAACCGGGAAATTGGTTTAATAGTATAATTATTGATAAGGGAACAACTGATGGAGTAAGGAAAAATATGGCGGTAGCAACTTATCGCGGATTGGTGGGAAGGGTAGTTAGTGCTGATTCCCGAACAGCAAAAATATTGTTAATATTAGATCAAAGAAGTGCTGTAGGGGGCATGATTCAGAGATCAAGAGATATAGGGGTAGTGAAGGGAAGCGAAGGCAATTATTGTTATATGGAATATCTTTCCCACGATGCTGATGTAAAAATAAATGATGTGGTGATCACTTCCGGATTAGGAAGCATTTTTCCCAAGGGGATTATTATTGGTAAGATAGTAGGGATAAAAAAGGAAAGCCATGATTTATTTCAAAAAGTAATAATAAGGCCAGAGGTGGATTTTACCAAATTAGAAGAAGTATTTGTAGTGAAAAAAACTGAGTAAAACCTGGAGGAAGAGTGTGTAGCGGGTAGCGTTTAGCGTATAGGATATTAGTTATCCAGTTACCCGGTAAGTTTTGTAATAATGTGTAATGTGTGACAAAGTAACCTGTTTTTGTAAACTTAAGAGCATAAACTCATTACTCATTACGGGCAGACACAAGGTCTGCCCCTACTAATTTCTCCTGTATTTTGACGCAATACGCAATACGATATATTATATACTAGCGATTAATTTAATTAGTAACTGGTTATAACAGATGATTAGTTGATGAATTTGTATTATACCAATTAACCACTAACTAGCTAACTAATATATTTGGTTAGTTATTTTATCTTGCATTTATTACTAACGACTAAATACTAAATACTAACGACTAGTTTAAGAGGAGGAATCATTATTTATAAAGTAATAAAATTAGAAAATGATTTAAGAATCGTAGTAGAAGAAATGCCCTACATGAAGTCTGTAGCCATTGTTTTCGGAATAGGAGTTGGGTCAAGATATGAAACACCAAAATATCAGGGAATTTCTCACCTTATCGAACATATGCTATTTAAAGGAACTAACAAGAGGAAGAGTACTTTAGAAATATCTCAGATAATAGAAGGTATTGGCGGAGAGATAAACGCTTCTACATCTAAAGAGACAACTTATCTATATGCTAAAGTTCCTCAGGAACAATTTAAAACTGCTTTTGATGTGTTAGCAGATATAATTTTAAATTCGTTAATGAGAGAAGAAGACCTTCGTAAGGAAAAAAATGTAGTTATCGAGGAGGTAAAAAAATATCAGGATATACCGGAGGAGTTAGTAGAAATCTTGCTTGACAAGATAATATGGAAAAATCATCCTTTGGGGAGGCCTGTTCTCGGAGACGAAAAGAGTGTAAGAAATATTCAAAGAGAAGACCTTTTATCATATATAAGTAAATTTTATCGTCCAAATAATTTGGTAATAAGTGTTGCAGGTAATATTAAGACAGCGGATGTAATTCTGCAGGTTGAGGAATATTTTAAAATAATGGAAAAAGGTAAAATTAAAAATTATTTGCCCGCAAAGGATAATCAGAAAAATACTCAAATAGGAATAAAATTTAAAAAGAGCAGCCAGACTCATCTTTCTTTTGGTTTTCCCGGGATTTCCCGGTTAGATCCTGATAGATACTCCACGGATTTATTAGATATAATATTGGGCTCGGGATTAAGTTCCCGGCTTTTTCAAGAAATAAGAGTTAAAAAAAGTTTAGCTTATGATATCCACTCATTTATTCAGTATTTTAACGATATCGGTTCTTTTAATATTTATGCCGGTATCGATTCAAGTAAACTAAGAGAAACTATCCAGACAATTTTAGAGGAGCTTAATAAAATAAAAGATAATAATTTAAAAGAAGATGAATTGAGAAAAGCAAAAGAAATGTATAAAGGCGCACTATCTTTAAGTTTGGAAGGTACTTTAAGCAGGGCATTTTGGCTAGGGAATAGGATGCTTTTGTATGGCAGACCTTCAACTTTTGATGAAATAAAAGAAAAAATTGAAGAAGTAAAAGTGAAAGATATTCAGAAAATGGCTCAAAATATTTTTAGCAAAGATAAAATAAATTTATCCATTGTTGGTCCCTTCAAAAGAAAGGATAAAGAAGAATATGATTCTCTTTTGGAGAAATTAGGCTAGACGATAATGAATGTAATTCGTATCTCATATGTATAGTTATCCGATTACCCGGTTACCCAGTTTGCCGGTTAAAATACAGGTTACAAGTTACAAGTTTCAAGTTTTATAGGAATGATGGATGTGGGGGCTCGATTCATCGAGCCCGCAAAACACGGGTCGGATAAATCCGACCCCTACATTAAGAGATATAAGTGATATACCAATAGTCACAGTATGCTATAGGATATTCTGAAGTGTTTTGAGTTTTGAATTATGATTTCTGTTTTTAGCTTTAAGCTTTTAACCTATACGCTGTACGCTCTACGCTATATATTATAGCTAACGACTAAATACTAACGACTATTTAATCGGTGAATAAGGATACAATAACATGCCATTAAAATTAGGGATGGGAGATATTATTAGATTAAAGAAAAAACATCCTTGCGGAGGTTTCCATTGGGAAATTACCAGGACAGGTATTGATATTGGCTTAAAGTGCCTTTGTTGCGGCAGAAAAGTGTTAGTTCCCCGGGTAAAGTTAGAGAAGAAAATTAAAGAAATCATCCCCAGAGATTAATTTAGTTGTAGAGGAATTTCCTTTTTCCACAAGCCATAATTAGTGAATAGTAATAAAACGAAAAACTAAAAGCGCAAAACTAAATTCATATCTCGTATCTCGTGAATCGTATCTTGTAAAGATGGTTAGCCAGTTAACCAGCTAACTAGCTAACTATATGTTTATGCTAAACGCTGTGCGCTCCACGCTATATATACTAGTGCTAACGACTAATTTATTAACTAGCTAACCAGGTAACCAACTAACTAGCTAACTAAATAGATACTCAATACTATATACTCGATACTTTTTTAAAAAACTTGATATCGAAAAAATCTGTGGTATAATATAAATCGTTTTATATTTCTAATTTCCTTGCTCCTGAAGAATCTTTCGGGGGCTGATTAAACCGAAAGGAGGTGGTAACAGATGAGAAGTTACGAAATAATGCTTGCCATAAATCCCCAGTTAGAAGACAAAGAATTAGATTCCTTATTAAATAAATTAAAAAAGCTTATTACTGACGCAAAGGGAGAAATAACCAAGACAAATAAATGGGGCAAAAGAAAGTTAGCTTATGAAATTAAGGATTTCACAGAGGCGATTTATATCGTTTTAAATTTCAATGTAGATGAAAAAATTATTGCGGAACTTGAAAGAGTCATAAAGTTAGAAGATAGAGTTATCAGATATTTATTAATCTTACAAGATAAAGAAAAAATTCAAAATAAAAGATAGTTAATTAAATAAATAAATATTAAAATAAAAAGAGAAATAGGTTAAGAAGGAGGAAAAATATAAATTAATGGCACGATATGGTTCTTTTAGAAGACCACAAAGGAAAGTTTGTCTTTTTTGCAAAGAAAAGATAGTAGCCGATTATAAAGATGTAGATTTATTGAAAAAATTTATTACTGAACAAGGCAAGATGTTGCCTCGTAGAGCCACCGGAAACTGCGCAAGGCATCAACGTACACTGGCTATATCTATAAAAAGAGCAAGAGAAATAGGACTTCTTCCTTATGTGGCGAAATAAATTAGTATATAGTGAAAAATAGCGTGGAGCGTATAGCGTGTAGCGGATAGGATATTAGTTATCCACCCGGTTAACCAGTTGGCCAGTTAAGCTAGTCGTTAGTATTAAATACAAGATAAGATAATTAACCGATTGCCCAATTCACCAATTGACCAATTAAAGACAAGAAATACAAGATAATACAATCAGCCGATTAAAGATATAAGTTGCAAGGTGAGAATTGGTTGATACAATTAACTAACCTAATTTTAATTCTTTAACCGGTAACCGGTAAACCGGCTAACCAGTTCATCTTAAAATTTTTAATTCAAGAGGCTTATTTATTGACTGAACAAATTCCAACTAAATCGATAGTTGAGGGTGCATTTTTAGCAGCAATTACTGCTGTGTTATTTATTATCAGTATATACATTCCCCTATTAGGTACACTGGTGAGTTTTTTGTGCCCTCTTCCGATTATAATTTTATGTTTACGGCATAGCGTAAAGTTTGCTATTATCTCAACTTTTATATCGGGGATTTTAGTAACTATTTTAGCTGGCCCACTGCAAGGACTTATGGTCCTATTGGGTTTTGGAATATTGGGGCTAACTTTAGGTTTCGGCATAAAAAAAGGATTATCTTTAGCCGATATTATTATCATTGGAAGCATAGCTTCTCTTGTTTCCAAAGGTTTAATCCTTTTAATCGGATTTTGGGTTTTAGACCTCAACACCGTATTATTTGATATAGAAGAGTTAGATAAAATTATAACTCAATCTTTAAATATTTATAGCAACATGGGACTGTCTCCGGAACAATTAGCTACCCTGAAAGACTCCTTAACCCAAACCATTAGTATTGTTAAGATAGCATTCCCGGCAATGATTATTCTTGCTTCAATTTTTGATACTATTTTAAATTACTGGATTGCTCGCTTAATCTTAAGGAGGTTTGGGTATAAGTTAGCGAATTTTACTTCTTTCTCTAACTGGAGAGCTTCCAAATCTTTTTTTTGGAGTTATCTTTTAGGGATGGTATTGATAATCCTGGGAGCAACTTACAATATACCTCTTTTGAATAAAATTGGAATAAATATACAAGTTTTTTTTGCAGTGGTATTTTTAATTTATGGCCTCTCTTTAACCGGTTTTATATTGGAGCGGTATAAAATTAAAAATTTTTTAAAGTGGGTTATATATATTCTGGTGTGCTTTCAACCTTTTTTATCCCAAATTGTTACCTGGGCAGCCATGCTAGATATATGGATAGATTTTAGAAGATTACTCGCTAGTAGAAAAGAATAATTTAGTATATAGTATGTCGTATATAGTATATAGTGAAGAAAATAGAATTCATAAGCCTTATTCGTATCGCGTATTGCGTATAGCGTATCGCGCGAGGAATGAAGAAGGCAGAAAACATTATTAGCAAACAGAAGGTAGGGGTTCGATTTATCGAACCCGTTATCCTCGTAGGACAGGCGTCTCGCCTGTCAAGGATAGATTCCCGCTTTCGGGAATGACAGATAATGATTCGGATCGGATAAATCCGACCCCTACGAAAGATAATTGTCAAAGAAAGAATAGTAGGGGCGTATTGCTATACGCCCTCAAGAAAGGTATTGCCCTATATGCCCACAGGAGACGAAAGGCAAGCAGTATTAGAAAGGGCACAATTCATTGGCCCCTACGCTTGAATTTTATTTCTTTATCGCAATACACAATACGATATAATAACGACTAATAATAAATGTTGCTAAAAGTAGTAGAAGAATTTATAATAAATAGAGAATAGAGTAGGGAGGCTTAGAATATGAAAATAATTTTGAAACAGGATATTAAAAAAGTTGGTCAAGTAGGAGACGTAGTTGAAGTAAGTGACGGCTTTGCCCGTAATTTTTTGATTCCTCAAGGTAAAGCAATTTCTTTTACCATGGCTAATTTAAAACAAATAGAATATTTAAAGAAAAAAGAGGCAGAAAAAAAAGAGGGAGAGTTGAAGGAAGTTAAGGAATTAGCGGAAAAAATCAATAATATCTCCCTGGAAATTAAAGTTAAAGCTGGCGAAGAAGGAAAGCTTTTCGGTTCCGTAACCAGCAAAGATATTGTTGAGACCCTATTTGAGAAACACGGAATTGAATTAGACAAAAAGAAACTTAATTTAAAAGAATCCTTAAAAAAGTTGGGTATTCATACTGTACCGGTTAACTTGCATAAAGACATAACCCCTCAAATTAAAGTTAGTTTAGTTTCGGATTCTGAATCTGAGCAGGAAACAGAGGAAATAAAAGAAAAATAGATTCGTATCTCGTATATTAGCGTAGAGTGTTTAGCGTACAGCGTATACATTAAGTTAGCTAATTAGTATCTCGTATCTCGTGAATCGTATCTCATTAAGAAAATAGAAATTAGAATCTAGAATCCTGGAGCCAGAAGATTATTAGCAGATGGTGTTTAGGATAATTATCAAAGAAAGAACTGTAGGGGCGTATTGCATACGCACTCAAGAGGCTCGATACGCAGCAATACGCAATATAATATACGAAATAAGTGTTTTAAGTTTTTAGCTATATAATAAAAACTGTAAGCCGATTTACTAAAAACTATAAGCTAATAACTTGTATTATTACTAACGACTATTCACTATTCACTAACGACTAATAAATAGGGAGAAAAGCAAATGGATTTAGGCAGGAATCCTCCTCAAAATATTAGTGCAGAACAGGCTGCTTTAGGTTCAATGTTGCTACAGGAAGAAGCGATTTTGCACGGTGTGGATATTTTAAGACCCGAAGATTTTTACAAAAAATCTCACCAGATTATTTTTAGGTGTATTCTTGAACTGTTTGAAAAGAGTAAAGGTGTTGACTTAGTTACTCTAACCGAAGAATTAAATAGGATAAATTTATTAGAGGAGATTGGCGGAGTCACCTATCTAACCAATCTAATTAATAGCGTCCCTACTGCAGCAAATATTGAGCACTATGTTAAGATTATCGAAGAAAAATCTATTTTACGTAACTTAATTAATAATGCTACTAAAATTATTTCTATGGGTTATGAAGAAAAAGAAGATGCTAAAATATTGCTGGACAAAGCAGAGCATTTAATCTTTGAAGTTTCAGAGAGAAATTTAGGACAATCTTTCGTTCCCATTAAAGAGATACTTCAAGATAGTTTTGAGAAGATTGAAAATCTATATCATAGAGATGAATTTATTACCGGGGTTCCCAGTGGATTTGACGAATTTGATGATATTACTACCGGGTTTCAACCCTCCGAGCTTATTGTTATTGCCGGTAGACCTGGTATGGGTAAAACAGCCTTTTGTATGAGTATCGCCCAGTACGTCGCAGTCTCTAAAAATATACCGGTCGCCCTTTTTAGCTTGGAAATGTCAAAATCTCAATTGGTTCAAAGGATGCTTTGTTCAGAGGCCCGAGTTGATGCCCATAATTTGAGAAAAGGACGATTAGCCGAATCAGATTGGCCCACCCTTTCAATGGCTGCAGGTCGATTAGCTTCTGCCCCCATTTTTATTGATGATACAGCCGGGATTACTTGTTTAGAGATTAAGGCTAAAGCCAGGAGATTAAAGGCTCAACACAATCTTGGTTTAGTAATGATAGATTATCTACAGCTTATTTCAAGTTCAGGCAGAGTAGAAAATAGGCAGCAGGAAATTTCAGAAATTTCTCGTTCCCTCAAAGGTTTGGCGAGAGAATTAAATGTTCCGGTAATAGCGGTTTCCCAATTATCCAGAGCAGTGGAACAAAGAATTGAAAGAAGACCTCGTCTTTCTGATTTAAGAGAGAGTGGGGCAATTGAGCAGGATGCTGATTTGGTTGTTTTCTTATACCGAGAGGAATATTATAAGCAAAAAACAGACAGGAAGGGTATGGCTGAGGTAATTATTAGTAAACAAAGAAATGGTCCTACAGGTCAAGTAGATTTAGCTTTCATAAAAGAATATGCGAAGTTTGAAAATTTAGCCCGAATTCCTGAAGAAGATAATAAGTATTAAGTAGTGATAGACTAATAACATAATATACACTAACGGTTAATTTAATTCTTAACTATACGCTCTATACGCTGTATGCTAATGCACGAGATACGATTCACGAGATACGAGATACGAATTTTTGTTGACAGGCAGTAAAAAATATAGTAACATTTAAAGGCGAAAATTTTTTAATTTTAAATATTTTTAGGGCCGTTAGCTCAGTTGGTAGAGCATCTGACTCTTAATCAGAGGGTCGCAGGTTCGAAACCTGCACGGCCCATCGAAAAATGCCCCCATCGTCTAGGGGACAGGACACCGCCCTTTCACGGCGGCGACAGGGGTTCAAATCCCCTTGGGGGCACCAATTGATTTATTGTAAAAAATGGGCGGATAGCTCAGTTGGCAGAGCACCTGCTTCACATGTAGGGGGTCACAGGTTCAAGTCCTGTTCCGCCTACCATTTTTTTATAAGGATATGATGCCGGCGTAGCTCAATTGGAAGAGCAACGGAATCGTAATCCGTAGGTTGTCTGTTCAACTCAGATCGCCGGCTCCAGGTTTCGTATCTCGTATCTCGTATCTAGTATCTCGCAAAGAAAATAGAATAAAATAGTGATGGATAATGTGTGATTAGTAACGAGTTACTGGTTACAAGTTTCGAGTTTATAGAAAACCCAAAATAGATAGGGGTGTGTTGGTATACGCTCTTGTAATGTATTAAAGCTGAGAGCCAAAAACTAAAAACTGACAATTAATTTTCTTATCCAAAAACTATAAACCATAAACTAAAAACCCGCATTTTAAATTAACGACTTTTCACTATCGACTGATTTGACTGGTAGACTGGTAGACCGGCAGACTGGATAACAGTTAACTAGTTTCTAATAAGGCGAGCAATCTGATGAATAACCCTAAACTGACTTCTCCTACAGAAGTTACCAGGCTTCTTACCAAATACGATTTTAAGTGCAAAAAAAGATTAGGGCAGAATTTTTTAGTAGATCATAACACCTTGCAAATAATTATTAATTCATTACAACTGAATAAAGAAGATCGTATTTTAGAAATTGGTACAGGTATTGGTACTCTAGCCTCTGCATTGTCCCCTTTGGTCAGCCAGGTTATATCTGTTGAGAAAGATAAAAGATTGACCCCCCTTTTAAAAGAAAGTCTTTCCTCCTTTAATAATATAGAGATTATTTTTGAAGATATTATGAAATTTGATATGGCGAACTTTTTTAAGCAGAAAAGTGAAAAGGGAGAAAATATTGAAAAAATAGTAGGCAATCTTCCTTATTATATTTCCATTCCCTTAATAAGCCAGATTCTTGAACTTAATCGATATTTAAAATTAGCAGTATTTCTGGTTCAGAAAGAGGTTGGAGAAAGGTTAATGGCTAAACCAGGGAAAAAAGATTATGGCATATTATCCCTTGTTGCCCAATATTACTCTAAACTCCAAAAAGTACATATTGTTCCTTCTACGGTATTTTACCCCCAGCCCAAAGTGAGTTCGATGATAATAAAATTGGATATCTATAAAAACCCGCAAGTACAAGTAGGCAGTGAAAAATTATTTTTTAATATCATTCGGGCTTCTTTTCAACAAAGGAGAAAGAGATTGATTAATTCTTTGTCTAACTATTTTAAGGGGGAAATTACTAAAGCGGAAATAGAGAGTATTTTAACTGAAGTAAGTATTGATAAGAATCGTAGGGGAGAAACGCTGACCTTAGAAGAATTTGCTAAACTAAGCATGGCGATGGGGAAAAAACTTTTGTAAACAGACATCTTGTCGGTTTACAAAAGTAGTATCGAGTATATAGTATCGAGTATCGAGTGCGCGCCAAGAAAATAAAGGATAAAAATCAGAAGTCAGGATCCAGGAGCCAGTAGACATAGAGAATAGTGATGAGTCATTTGTGGCAAGTAACAAGTTTTATAAACTTAAAAATATAAACTAGTTACTCATTACATATAACTTATAACTGTATTTTATTTTAGCTTCCGTATTTTTTTCTCTCTTTCTTTCTTAACTCAATACTATTACTCGATACATTGTTAGTGTAAACTTTAGTGCGGTAGTTAGAAATAGAAAAAAATATTTATTGTTTTTGTTTTTCTCTCTTCTTTTTTCTCTAGTTTTCTTTCCTAACTCGATACGCGATACTCGATACTTGTATTGTTTTTTTGACAATAAAATTCTATCATGTTATAATTTTTTCAACTAAAACCTTACAGAAAAGAACAAGGAATTGACAGTGCTGACTAATAACATTGCAGAAAATAAAGACAGATATAATTTATTAAGAAAAGAAAAATATAAATATTGAATAGGTTATTCCAGAAACACAGTAGTTATTATTGCTGTGTTTATTTTTTATAAATACTTAAACATTTACTGAAATAGGGAGGTAATAGCAACTATGTGAATAATCTGGAGTAAATTAGTCAAAACGAATGGTTAGGAGGTTATAGTTAGGAATAGGAATTTATTAAACAAAAAACTTTAATAGTAGATCATCAAGAATAGATTACATTCATAGGAAACAACCCCAAACAGAGGAATATAATTAATCGTATTAATTTTAAAAATTAAAAATTAAAAATTAAAAAGGCGGTGCATTTAGTGGAAATTACAGATGTTAGACTTAGAAAAATAGAGACAGAAGGAAAATTAAGAGCGTATGTTTCAATTACTTTCGATGATTCTTTTGTAGTACATGATTTACGAGTTATTGATGGCAATAAGGGTATGTTTGTAGCAATGCCTAGCAAGAGACTCCCTAATGGAGACCATAAGGATATTGCTCATCCTATAAATACCGAAATCAGAGAAAAGATTCAAAATGCGGTTTTAGATGTCTATCACAGGGAATTAGAAGAACCCCCGCAAGTTAAAGCAGAACCTAAAGTAGAAGAAGAGGTAGAAGAAAGCAAAGAAGAAGAAAAAGAAAAAGTAGTAGAAGAAACAGCAACGGAAGAAGAGGCCGAAAAGAAAGAAGAAGGTCTATTTTAATTAAGTTACAAGATTAAAAGTTCTTGGTTTGGGGCGTAGCCAAGTGGTAAGGCACGGGAATTTGGATCCCGCATTCGAAGGTTCGAACCCTTCCGCCCCAGCCATTTAAAATTGTTAGTTAGTTACTTGGTTAACTGGATAATGGTTAAAATGTAGGTTGTAAGATATAATAATTGACCAATTAGCCGATTGACCGATTAACTCATTGAAGATAGAAAATTGGTTAATCAGATATATTAATTAACCATTACCCGGTTGGCCAATTATAAAATATAAGGCGAACCCGCAGGACAGGCGTTTTGCCTATCTATGTAAATGTAGGGGCTTGATTTATCAAGCCCGCAAACACGGGTCGGATAAATCCGACCCCTACAAAAACAATACTTGTATACTATGAATCAGAAATTCTGTATAATTTAAGTAAACATGAATTTAATTAGTCGGTTAACTAATCTTAACTGGCTAATTAAATTATTTTGTATTTTATACTAACGACTAACGACTAATTAATTGGAGGTAGATTATGAACGATACTGCTATAATTATTATGGCAGCAGGCAAAGGCAAGAGAATGAAATCTAATCTGCCTAAAGTCCTTCATAATCTTGCAGGAAAACCAATTTTAAATTATGTATTAGACACAGTCGATCAACTCGAAGCAAAAAGAAAGTTATTAATAGTCGGTTATAAAAGCGATAAGATAAGAGAATTAATTGGAGATAGAATAGAGTATGTTGAGCAAAAAGAACAGCTGGGAACTGCCCATGCAGTTTTACAAACCAAAAAGTTATTATCTGATTTTAAAGGAGACGTGCTGATTTTATCCGGCGATGTCCCCTTTTTAACGGTTAAAACTCTAAAAAAGCTTTTGAAGCATCACCAAACTAATAATTTTTGTTGCACCTTAGCT
>Ga0190349_1000148_pt1 | contig 25146 bp, 28 predicted proteins | sample 48721378_MG_FD_179798 | JGI IMG/M metagenome (GOLD analysis project Ga0190349, IMG submission 179798) | Hydrothermal vent microbial mat bacterial communities from Southern Trench, Guaymas Basin, Mexico - 4872-13-7-8_MG | ecosystem: Environmental > Aquatic > Marine > Hydrothermal vents >...
GTATATTCTACTACTTCTCCTCCGACAATATTCCTTAATCCTGCAAGAATATCCTTCCCCACATGCCTTGCCCTAACGGTATTCCCTTTTACAAGTCCAAAGACCTTTCTAATCTTATATCCTGGTACATCCTGGGACGTTACAATGATCATTTATGAACCTCCTTTGAATATTTATCTTTCCTTGAAACAAATATCCTCTCTCTTAATATAGAAATAAGAAGTACCACGAAGCCAAAAACAAAAACAAATAAGCCAATCTTTGCAAACATAGGTAACTCGACATCCTTTAGCACAGCCTGTATCCATTCAATAATACCATATGTGAGGAGTATGATAGCACCTATCGAAAAAAAGATCCATCCAATGCCTCTTTCAATCCTGTTATAAAGGCTCTTCCAGTATTCCTCCCATGCCCTGTCGGGATTTTTTAGAACTATCATATCCATCACCTCCTTCAATTTTTTTTGTTCTTCAACTTCTCTATATAATTCGGGCTTTTCCCTGAGGAGTTTTTCAAATTCCTCAAGTTGTTCCCCTTTAAGTTTCCCGTCAATGTATAGTACGATTAATTCTTCCTTTCTATTCATTTTTCATCTTTTCCATAAGTTTTTTCCTCGCATAGTACAATCTGGACATCACAGAACCAATGGGAATATTAAGAAGTTCAGAAATTTCCTTATAACTCATATTTGAAAAATGTCTCAGAAATATGATCTCTCTATCTTTTTTATCTAAGGTGTCTATAGCCCTTTTTAATGACTCGATTTCCTCCATTTTCTCAAGAGCTTTTTGTGGATCATCATCTACAAGAACCACTATATCTTCAAAATAATCTTCTCTTTTTCTTCGCATCGATGTAACAAGATTTTTTATAACCGAATAAAGGTATGGAAAAAATGGTCTTGAAGTGTCAAATTTTTTAATACTTTTCAAAACACGCAAAAACGCCTCTTGTGACACATCCCAGGCAAGATGGGTATCCCCTGTAAAATACAATGCAACACTGTATGCCTGTTTCATATATCTTTCCACAATTTCTCCATATTTTTTTATTTTTCCTCTCTTCACTTCTTCAAGTAACTCCGTATCACTCATCATACTATTTACCCTTTTTCCCCATCTTTATTCAAAACCTTTCTGATATACTCAAGATACTTTTTAATTGTTCTTTCATAACCGATTTCTTTAGGAAAATAGAATTTCCTGTTTTTTATCTTTTCTGGAAGATATTGTTGTTCTACTATACCAAAGGGGAAATTATGGGGATATTTATATCCCTTACCATACCCCAATTTCTCCATAAGCTCTGTAGGGGCATTCCTAAGATGGAGGGGAATCGTAAGATCAGGAAACTCTTTAAATGTTTTCAAGGCATTTTTGTATGCCATATATGCAGAGTTACTTTTAGGGGCAGTGGCAAGGTATATAGTAGCTTGTGAAAGTGGAAGGAATCCTTCTGGAAGGCCAATAAAATTAAGTGCTTCTTTTGCAGCAACAGCAACAAGAAGAGCTTGTGGATCTGCATTGCCAATATCTTCCGATGCAAGAATTGTGAGTCTTCTCGCGATAAATAACGGGTCTTCTCCACCTTCAATCATTCTTACAAGATAGTAGAGTGCGGCGTCGGGATCACTTCCCCTGATGGACTTAATAAATGCAGAAATAAGATTGTAATGTTCTTCCCCCTTCTTATCGAATGGAACCCTCTTTTGTAATATATCGATAATAAGATTTTCTGTTACCTCTTTACCTTTACCGGCATTCTTTACTCCAATTTCAAGTGTATCCAGAGCAACTCGCGCGTCTCCTCCAGATATGTTGGCAAGAAATCTTATGGTTTTTTCTTTAATAATTGGTTTATACTCATTAATTATTTTATCTCTCTTAATGGCATCCCTTATTATTTTTTCGATTTCTTCGGGTGTTAACGGATAGAGAATGTAAATTCTAACCCTTGATAGTAATGGTCTGATAACTTCAAAGGAGGGATTTTCTGTTGTTGCCCCAATCAATGTAATAATACCTTGTTCTATGTATGGTAAAAAAGCATCCTGTTGTGCCTTATTAAACCTGTGTATTTCATCAATGAAAAGTATTGTTTTTTTATTTTCCGATCTTATCAATCTTTTCGCCTTTGTAATAACCAGCCTTACATCTTTCACCCCTGAGAGAACGGCACTCAGGTGTTCGAAATTCGCATTTACAGAATTTGCGATAATATTTGCGAGTGTTGTTTTACCTGAACCCGGGGGGCCCCAAAATATCATAGATGGCACCTCACCCTTCTCTATGGCTAATCTAAGGGGTTTACCAGGACCAACAAGGTGTTCCTGACCTACAAAATTCTCAAGGGATTTCGGTCTTACCCTTTGAGAAAGAGGAGGAAATCCCTCCTCCTCTTTCTCAAAGCTATCATCTGGAAAAAGTCTTTTCCTTATAACTTAACCCCCAGCATAAAAGAATATTTATTAAGTGGGTCATAGGTATTTTCAGTTTCGTTATACTGGAATTTTCTCTGTAGTGTTACTGTCCCATAAAGCCTCAAAAATATTTTTTTAGAGACACTAACGGTATATACTGTATTTTCGTCAGTATTGAATACATTTTTAATATTTTCAATACCAGTCTTATCATACATTATTAAGACAGGCATATCTTCAATGAATTTTGTCCCATCGAGGATTAAGTGTATCTTACCGCTATTAGCCATATTGTGATAATATTGATAATTACCCCCAAGTGTTAACCTCCCAAAGGCAGTGGCAGTTAACTCCCCATAATAGCCATCAAAATTACCGTAATAAGAAGAAAGTATTGCTTCCTTCCCAGCTTTTTGGGCTTCATAAAGTGGATCAAAATAAGAAGGTATAAATTGATCTGAAAGTATTCTTTTTTCAAACTTTGCAGAGAGTCTCAATATATTCATAATAAAGTTAAAATCAACCCTTCCTCCCGCCCCAAACCCACTACCATAGTTTGTTATCTTTGCATAATCAGCATAGAATCTGATAGATAACATCCCGGTACTTATGATAGGCAAACCAATGTCAAATCCTGTAAATCCAAGTGAACCATTAGTAGTGTCATTGTTATCTGGATTTAAATCGGCAATATATGAAACTCCTGTCTCCAAATTACCAAGAATGGGTATAGGAGCAATAAATCTTATGGGCCTTATGAATACTCTCGTGCCAACAATTTCAGGTTTGGCTAAATTGGAGTATAATATTTTACCTCCAAATTTTCCCAGATCGGATGCAAGGATTACACCTGACTTTCTAGCATTTTCATCCAACGTATTTGAATAATTATCCATTATGAATCCATCCCCAACAACTGTATGATCAAGTACACCAACTTTTAAATAAAGTGGACTATTCACATATCCAACCCTTAAATACCTTATTTTACCAAAAATATCAGTAGGGGAATCCCAGTCTTCTGAGCGAAATCTTCCCTTGCTACTTACCCTTAGTGGAATATCAAGACCAAAACCAATTGGGCCTAATCCCAGTTCAGGCTGAAGTGTTAAATTAAACCATAGGGTATCTGACATATAATCTGCACCAATGCCACCAAAGAATTCAAATGATTTAGCCTCGGTATTTTCCTGTGCAAAAATAGGCAATGTAAAAAGAACAACAATCAAAAGTGCCATTCTACGCATACTCACCTCCCTTTTTTGTTATCATATCAAAAAACTGCAAAAAATCAATAGGTAATTAGGAATTCTTTTCATATAACAAGACTTATAACCTTTTAATCCCCTTATCTCCAATATCTGTTCTAAAGTACATACCATCAAAATGAACATTCTCAATTTCTCTATATGCCATTTCTTTTGCCTCAATTAATGTTTTTCCCCGTCCTACAATATTAAGAACCCTGCCACCATTTGTATAAAATTTGCCCTTTTCTTTTTTTGTGCCAGCGTGAAAAATAAGTGATGGTTTCTTTTTAAATGAAATTAATTTGCCCTTCTCATAATGACCAGGGTATCCCTTACTTGCAAGCACAACACAAAGGGCGTATTTTTCCTCCCATAAAATCTCTGGAATTTCATTGCCCTCAGAAACAGAAAGCAAAAGGGGAAGTAAATCAGACTTCATAATCGGGAGGATTGCCTGTGTTTCAGGATCACCAAATCTCACATTAAATTCAAGCACCTTGATTCCCTTTTTGGTCACCATAATCCCTGCATACAACACGCCTCTAAAGTCTAATCCCTCCTTCAGTAAACCAGCAATTGTTCTTTTAAACACCTTTATTTCTGCTTCTTGTCTTAGCTCAAAATTAATAAGAGGTACAGGGGCATATGCACCCATACCGCCTGTATTTGGTCCCTTATCGCCATCAAATATCTGTTTATGATCCTGTGATGGGAGAAAAAGCCTGTAAGAATTACCGGAGATAAGCCCAATGATAGAAGATTCCTCCCCTTCTAGAAATTCCTCTATAACAATCACTTCGCCTGCTTTGCCAAAAACTTTTTTGAGCATCATATTCTCGACTGTCTTTATAGCGTCTTCTTTTGTTAAGCATTTAATAGAACCCTTGCCTGCAGCCGGTCCTGAGGCTTTAATTACTAATGGGGAAGGATGCCCCTCAATAAATCTTACTGCAGAATGAAAATCATCAAAACTCTCATAATCTGCAGTCGGAATATTAAATCTTTTCATAAAATCCTTTGCAAATGCCTTCTCTCCCTCTAGTTTTGCTCCCTCTTTTGTTGGGCCAAAAATCTTTAATTTATGCTGATGAAACTTATCAACAATACCATCAATCAAAGAGGCTTCAGGTCCAACGATAGTAAAATCTATATTGTGTTCTTCAATAAAATTTATAAGTTCGCTGTCCGTTTCAACAGATATATTTTCTCCTATTTCTGTCGTCCCTCCATTACCTGGAGAAAAATACAATTTGGGAATTTGTGAATTCTGCCTCAGTTTCCAACCGAGACAACTTTCTCTGCCTCCTGCGCCAATTATTAGAACTTTCATATCATCACTCCTGCAGTAATCTGATTTTCCATATCTCCTCTTCTACGCGAGAAAAAAATGTCACTTTTGTATGTTTCTTCTGGGAAGAGAAAAAGAGGCGCTATTCCGAACTCATCTAATTGACTTACACTTGAAGAAATAAGGTCAAGGTAAAACTGATCTCTTTTCCTTACTATGCCAGGGATACCTTCAATGCTAAACATACGCTCTATCTCTTCACCTACGGGATAATTTTCCCAATCTATGGATGGACCAAATGCTATAATCCATTCTGAAGGCAAAATATTTTTTTCAAATTTCATCTTTAATATAAATTTTCTTACAATTCTCATTAATGTACCTTTCCATCCAGAGTGTAAAAGGGCAATTATGTGTTTTTCTGGATTATAAAATATTATAGGAAGGCAATCGGACGTTTTAATATATATCATAACATTTTTTTCTTCTGTGTAAATTCCATCACCCACAAGTTCAACCCCTTCAACGGCATTTTGAATTACAGCTGAATGTATCTGGGTAAGTCCAATTTTTCTGTACTTTTTGATTTCTTCTAAGGGATTATAATATTTTGTCCCCTGGATTATTTTGGCCTTGCTATTGAATTGAAGTTCATACCATATTTTATTTCCATCTTTAATTCTCTTCCACATTTTCTCCTCCAATTTTAAAATTTAGCATTCGCAACATCAAATCATTCCTAAATTTATCGATTTCAGGATAAAATACTAAATCAATTGTAGGCCGATTTTTCAAAACTTCAAGAGATTTGACTGAATTAAAACCTATAACCTGAATATGCTTCTTACCTTTTCTTATCTTAAATTTTATATGTTCACCGCTAAAATTGTCAGGATAACCAACAACTTCTACATTCCTTACTATAAACACTGGCTTCGTATTCGATGGACCAAATGGCATAAGTTTCCTCATACCCTCAACAAGGTTCTTATTAATAATATCAAAATCTATTTCTAAATCTATGTAAAATTTCTTTTCTATATCCTCCTCCTTTATATGAAACTTAACAACGTCATTAAATTTCTCTGTAAACTTATCCAGGTTTTCTTTTTTTATTATTAAACCTGCGGCTTCTCTGTGTCCACCAAATTCTACAAGGAACTCAGCGCATTCTTTGAGGCCTTCGTAAAGGTGAAATTCAGGTATTGACCTCCCGGAACCCTTTCCTATCTCCTCATCAAAAGAAATTATTATGGTGGGCCTATTATATTTTTCCACCACCCTTGAGGCAACTATACCTATCACACCTTCATGCCAACCTTCACTTGAAAGAACAAGTCCCCAATACTTACTTTTATCTATTTTATCCGCGGTCTCCAATGCTTCTAAAAGGATATCCTTTTCTATTTTTTTCCTCTCTTCGTTTAATGTATGAAGTTTCTCAGCAATCTGTTTTACTTCATTTTCATCATAGGAGGTTAAAAATGTAACCACTTCCTTTGCCTGGCGGAGTCTACCAATGGCATTAATTCGGGGACCAAAGATGAAACCAACGTGGTATGAGGTAAAAGGCTGGGTAACACCTGCAACTTTTGCAAGTGCTCTTAATCCTGGTCTTCTCATCCTGTTAAGAACTTTAAGCCCAAAATGAGAAAGTATCCTATTCTCTCCATAAAGAGGAACCACATCAGCAATTGTGCCTAATGCTACAAGGTCAAGATCCCATTTAAGCTTCTCTACAGGAAGATTATTTATATGGGAAAGTGCCAATGCAAGTTTGAAGGCAACACCAACACCCGCCAGCTCTCTAAATGGATAATTTGTATCGAGCTTCGGGTCCAATATAGCAAAAGCAGAAGGAATGGTTGAGCCAGGCTCATGATGATCGGTTACTATCACATCAATTCCATTCTTTTTTGCATACTCTATTTCACCAAGAGCAGAAATACCGCAATCAACGGTTATTATCAATTTTACACTATTACTAATTGCATAATCAATTCCTTCTTTTGACAGCCCATAACCTTCCTTTAACCTATGGGGGATGTAGTAATCTACTTTTGCACGCAATCTTTTAAACAGAGAGTAAAGAAGCGCTACACTGGTTGTTCCATCGACATCATAATCACCGTATATAAGAATCCTCTCCCCTTTTTTAATTGAATACATAATTTTTTCTAATATTTTCTCCATATCCTGAAAAAGAAAAGGAGAATAGAGTTTTTTATAATCAGGATTCAGAAACTCGACAATTTCTTCATCCTTTAGTCCCCTTGAGTGAAGAAGTGTATACACAGCGGGGTGAATATTCAATTCCTCAGAGGGAATGATTACTCTGTTATTCTTTACTATCCATTTCATAGTATCCCCTAATCTTTTTCACTGCTTCTTCAACTTCTTCCGAGGTTACAATCCTTTCAGGCATAAACAATCCACCAACAGGTTTTAATAAATGAAGTCCCATTACTAATTTAGCGGTATAATAATAATAGCTGATGGTGTCGATATCTCGAGGTAAGGAAATATCCTCATAATATGTTTCAAGTTTCAAAGCAAATATAATTCTTGTTAATACAATAGTGAATTTATATCTCTTTAAGGTGTCATTGCCAAAAAATTTCCCATCTACTTTTCTCATAAAGCCTGAATTTACCACAAATTTTTCTGGGTTTGAGGGTTCACTATGTGAAAAGTATTTTGTAAGATAAAAGGCAAGTGTGTCCCTTGTAGCTATATGCATTGTCGGTTCAGCTCTATAGTGCACTTCATTTCTTTTGATACTTTTATTACACCCTATTTCCAAAGAGCTCAAAATCAATAGCATTAACAATCCTGACATTATAAAATTTTCCTGTTTCATACCTCCCCTCTAACCATACCAAGTTATCAATTTCTGGTGCGTCATATATCGTTCTACCAAAAAATTCACCATTATCTCTCCCATCAACAAGCACCTTAATATTTTCTCCAATAAATTCTTGATTTATTTCATTAGAAATTCTACCAAATAAATTCATTAATTCAACCATCCTCTTTTCCTTTATTTTACTGTTAACGTTTCCAAGGCTAAAGGCGTGAGATCCCTTTTCTCGAGAGTATTTGAAAACCCCTATTCTCTCAACCCTATAACTTTCCAAAAAATTAAGGAGCTCTCGAAAATCCTCTTTCTTTTCTGAAGGGAATCCAACAATAAATGTGGTCCTTACTGCAAATTTACCCGAGGATCTTATATAGTCAAGAAGATCTATAATCTCTTTTTTCCTGTATCCCCTTTTCATATCCTTCAATACCCTGTCAGAGACATGCTGAAATGGTATATCAAGATAGGGAACGATGTGTTCTGAGGATGATATAAGGTCCACGACTTTTTTAATTATCTTAGAAGGGTATAGATACATAACCCTTATCCAACCATCGAAAATTTCATCAACTCTTTTTAAAAGTTCTATCAGCATAGATTTACCATATAGATCTTCTCCATATTTTGTAGTATCCTGAGCAATAAGGATGATTTCTTTTACAGATTTGGGAAGTGATTTTACTTCTGCAATAATATCTTCTAAAGGTTTTGAATGATATCTCCCCTTTATAGAGGGTATCATACAGAATGAACAGCGGTGATTACAACCATCCGCTATTTTTATATATCTGAAATGTTCAGGCATAAAGTGTGAATGTGAATAAATATTCTTTTCAATAAGACTTCTTTCACTCCCTTTCACAAATTTCTTGCCACTCAGAATTTCGTTAAACCTGACTATATCAGGAAGAAAGATACCAGGTGCCTCTATCTTGTTAACAAATTTCTCGCCTCCTCTCTGCAAAAGGCAACCCGTTACTATTACTTTCTTCCCAACCGATTTGTAACTTTTTATTATGTCAATAGATTCTTCAATTGCAGGTTTAATAAATCCACAGGTGTTTACAATAACGAAATCTGCCTTCTCAGGATCTGCAACGAACTCCAAGTCAAATCCCTGTTCTAAATTTGTGACAATATACTCACTATCTGTATCATTTTTAGGGCATCCGAGAGAATGCACAAAAAACTTCTTGAGTTTTTTTCTTTTTCCCATATACATATTATATGTTAATACCTGTTGGAGATGATGTAAAGGGAAAAATTTTCCCATTTACAACCTACTGCCTTATTCTATTGAATCTCTTTGTTTTTTTCAAATTTGGTATTCAAGAGAGATTCCTACTCGTTCCCTCCAATTTTTCAAATTTCAGTTTTGATACGTTTATTTCCATATTTTCATCAATGTTTATACATGCTTCAATACTTCACCTTTTGGGTAATATGTTTTATCTATTCATCTTTGGGAAATCTCTGGAGTCAAAAATTGGAAGCTGGAGATTTCTTTTCCTCTACTTGCTTGGGGGAGTATTTTCTGCCCTTTTTTATGTAGCCTTTAAAATAAATTCCTCAATTCCTGTTCTTGGTGCCAGTGGTGCTATATCTGCAATAATGGGGGGTTACCTTCTCTTCTTTTTTAAAAGAAATATAATAATACTTTTCCCTTTTCCTCCCTTTAAATTCAAGATAAAGGCATACATTTTCTTCTTTATATGGCTCATATTCCAGTTCTTAACAATGAGGTCAAAGTCAATTGCAGTTCCAGCACACATAGGTGGTTGGATATTTGGTTTCGTTACTGCGAAGGCCTTTGAGGTGGAAAAAAGAGGAAAATAAAATAAACGTGCTAAGAAACATTAAAATAGGATTGTTAGTTATTTTAATTTTGTGAACAGGATTGCTCTTGGTCTTGGAGTAGAGTTTACGGAAGAAGAAATGCATGGATATAAGGTGTAAAATAACTATTGATATTTTTCTTTTTTATCTATAATATTTTGATATGTACGATAATAGAGGTGCAAAAAGAATTTTGATTCTTGGGGGAAAAGATACAGGTAAAACTTCATATTTCAATGATTTATTCAATGAGTTGAAGAGCAAAAAGAAGAACCCAGTACTTATTTCCATTGATCCAGGACAGAATGAAATCCTGCCATCAACATTACCTGTTTTCTGTGATGCAATTTACTTTCTTTTTTTCCACCCAGGTACTAATCCCCTTTTCCACAATGATATCTATTTTTATGGTATTGAAAAGGTTATTGAATTTAGTTCACGTTTAGGCGATAGAGCTGTTATCATAGATACACCCGGAATAATAGAGACAAAAATAGGTAAGATGTTCCTAAATAGATTGATGACACTTTTTATCCCAGATCTATTGATAGATTTTTCCACTAAAAAAAATGCAAAAATAAAGAAAAAATCAAAGACAAAGAAAAAATTTTTAAGAAGGGAACGATTAAAGAATTTTGAGGCATCTCCAATCCCCATTCCAATTAAATATATTATTATGGCAGAGGAAATACTTAATGGAATCCCATCAGAAAAAGATGGGGTGAAACTTGCCTTTCAAGCGGTATTCGGTGGTAATCATCTTCTAAAAAATGAAAAGAATACATATAATAAACTTGCGGAGGAATATGATAAGGCTAACGTTGAAAAAATTCAGCCATTACTTCAGTTAATAGACCCAAGAGGAATACATTATCGATTAAACATTTGTGTATTCAAAAGAATGGGATTCACATTTGAATTTCTTTGGGAATTGTTTAAAGATTCACAGTTTATTGAAGGGGATAAAAGGCTTCTTTCCGATTTTGCCAATGCACTGGGTATGACGCAATTAAATATAAACAAAATCCCTCATCATTCAGATAAGTATATAACAAAAAATGAACCCTCCTATATAGTCATTGCCCATAATGCTGTGGTTCGGCTCTTGAAAGAGATATGCTTATAAATTTTGCTCGTGATGTCTTTCCTTCACGATTGACTAATTATAGTTCATGGTTTTTTCCCTATATCCTAATCGCTGTCTTTTTCCTGTATTTTCCTTTAATGCCCTCCTATGTGTCTTGATTATTGCTCCACGACTTATGTCATTAGAAAATTTAAAATTTAGAGACTGACACCAGGGGACAACCCAAAATTCCCTTGACATCGTTTTTTGCTTCTCTATACTTTCTCAAAAGGAGGATCGATGACAATTTTTTCTATAATGTTTATTTTTTCTATCTCACCAGAGGCACTTCTACAAAAGATTGACAATGCAAGAGCACCTGAGAATTTTGAATCAATTATAGTAATGATAAATCATTATCCCGATGGTAGAGAGATTCAGTATAGGATGAAGTCAATATCAAAAAAAGATAAAGGTACTTATCTTGAATTTCTATCCCCTGCACGGGAAAAGGGAAGAAAATTTCTTGTTGTAGGGGATAATCTATGGATGTATGTGCCAGGGGTTTCACGAATTATAAGACTTTCAGTAAAGGACAATTTTATGGGTTCCAATTTTACTAATAATGATTTGATGAAATCCAGATTCGAAGGAGATTATTCTCCTGTCTCCATAGACTCTACCAGCATCAAAAATAAATATATATTATCATTAAAGGCAAAATCATCCTCTGTGCCTTATAGTAAAATAGAGATTACTGTACAGAGAAATGAGTATACCCCTAAATTAATTTTATACTATACACTCTCTGGTAAGCTATTACGTAGAATGGAGCTTAACTCTATCAAAGATTTTGATGGATATAAAATCCCTACATATATGAAAATGGAAAATTTGCTTACAAAGAATAATTATACTATAGTTAGGCTTGAATCGCTCATAGAAAGAAAAAATATCCACAACAGGATTTTTAATCCCGATAATCTTAAAAGATGATATTCCTCCTTTTCTCGATATCCGTAAATGGTTATTCAGCATATTATATTGGTATAACTGATTCTCTATTCTTTAATCGAATTGAAGTGAAATTGAAATCGGAAGTTAAAAGCCAATCAGGGGATTTCCTCGGAGATATCAGAACAGGCTACAATTATCCTGGGGGTACATATATATCTATTGACAGAGCATCATTTAAAATCTATGTGAAAGACTTTCAATTTCTTCTTGGGAAAGACCGAATACCCTGGGGATTTGGCTATTTTTATTCTCCTGGGGATCTTGTTAATCCCGAATATTCTCCACTGGATCCTGAAAGAATAGAGGAGGGAGTAGAAATGATAGACATTAGCTTTAGGAGATCACAGAGTACATCCCTGGAATTCATTCTTCTGCCTGCACAGAAGGCACATAGAATTATAGTTCCTGATGATATAAGAATCGGAGGAAGAATCTATGTGTTTACCAATTCTTTTGAATCTTACCTTTCCTTGATGAAAAAAAATGAATATATATTGAGCACAGGAATAAGAAAAGACTATCTTGGATATATTCTTTACGGAGAATTAAAATCTACAATAAATGCGCTCTCAAGATTCTCTTCCCTTATGGGAATAAATAAAACCCTTTATAACAATTTTTATGTTAACCTTGAATATTTTCATAATGGTGATGGAATAACAACAACAGAATACGACTCTCTCCAGAATATTGGTAGACTTCATATAAACCCTGGGTATACGGGGAAAAATTACTTATATACTGGTTTATCATACAGTAGAGATGAAGGATTCGGTTACGGTTTTTATAGCATTTACAGTATAGATTGGGAGAGTTTTATATCTGTTGCAAGTATCACATATACAGGGATTAAAGATGCTACCTTTTATCTATACGGAATTTACGCCTCTAATGATAGGGAATTTGGTGATCTTGGATTCAGAAAAAGTCTTGTAATCAATGTTAAATTTTTCTTTTAATCGGGGGGAATATGCAAAGAAAATTTCTGATAGAATTGAGGAATGTAAAGAAGGTATACCCACTGGGCAAAACAGAGGTGATGGCGTTAAAGGGTGTTGATTTCACCATAAAGGAAGGCGAATTTGTAGCGGTCGTTGGTCCTTCGGGCAGTGGTAAAACAACACTCTTAAACATAATGGGTTTACTTGACCATCCCACAGAGGGGAATATGTTTTTTGAAGAGAGAGATGTAACTAATATAAAGGATACACTTGCCACAAAAATCAGAAGAAAGAGAATTGGTTTTATATTCCAGACATTCAATCTTATCCCTGTTTTGAATGCCTCCGAAAATGTTGAAATCCCTCTCATTATGAAAAGACTCTCCAGAAAAGAACGGAGAGAAAAAATTGAAAGAATAATGGACGAGGTTGGCCTTTCAGATGTAATCAATCATAAACCTGACGAACTTTCAGGTGGAGAAAGACAAAGGGTTGCCATTGCAAGGGCATTGGTGAGCCATCCTGATATTGTCTTTGCGGACGAACCCACCGCTAATCTCGATACAGAGACAGGCTTCCAAATTATAGCACTAATGCAAAAATTAAATAAAATAGAAGGGGTTACACTTGTATTTTCTACCCATGACGAGAGGATTGTAAAAATGGCAAAAAGAAAAATCATATTAACTGATGGGAAGATTACCTATGATTCTGAAAATAGCACTGAAAAATAGCAAAAAATATTTTAGAAGAAACATTATAATAGGTATTGGTATTCTTGTAACTATTATCTCTCTTCTTTTCCTTGATGCCATAAATGAAGGATTCAAGCAAAGTGCCTTCAATACTATACTTGAAAAGGAAGGTATGATACTCGTTTCACCAAAGAATGGTATCGATCCCTTCGAATATTCAATAAGAACCATCAAAAATTACAAAAAAATCGAAGATTTTGCCCAAAAAAATTTTTTAGGAGCCCGTATTACAAGTTTCATAAATTTTCCCTTAATTTGTAGCATTGATAGTTTTTCACTTGACCTTTTTGGAACTGCATCTAATGATACCATTTTTTTTAACAATTACAAAAGATACATAATAAAAGGGAAAATACCAAACAACTTTAAAGAAGCTATGATTGGCGATGTTGCTGCGAAACTATTACATTCAGATATAAATGATACACTTATTTTAATTGCAAATGATAGATATGGTGGCATTGGTGTAGCAGAGGTTATAATTTCAGGAATTTTCCACTCGCAGAGAAGGGAAGAAAACCAGGGTTATATCATCCTCTCTGCAAATATTGGTAAAGCCCTCCTTGCCTGGGAACCAGATGAGATACAACAAATAAAAATTAACTTGCCCGATTACCAAAAATCTGACGATTATGCAATGGTTTTACAGAAAGAATTCACCAATGTATTAGTGGAGCCTTACAACAAAAGATTACAGAATTTAGAGGAATTAATGCGGTTAGGAAACATAAAAATATTCATTTTTATTATAATCATTATGATTGTCTCGGCAGGCGTCATAATGAATACTGTTTTAACATCTGTTTTTGAAAGAAAAAAAGAAATAGGAACGCTAAGGGCAATAGGAATGTCAAAAATGGAAACCTTCTCATTAATTATAACAGAAGTACTGATAGTTAGCTTTATCTCTTCAATTGTAGGGCTAATAATATCCCTTCTTGTTGTAAATCATCTTATGGCGTCCGGGATTTCTCTGGGGAGTGTAAGTGGTGTTTTCGAGTATATGGATAATGTTATTTATCCTGTGATAAATCCTTTTCGATGGATTGGGGACACAATATTTGTGATATTTTTTGCATTTTTGTCTTCCCTCTACCCTGTAATTTTAATCTCAAGGATGAAACCTGTAGAAGCATTGAGGACATGATATGGAATGGATAAGATTTTCTTTCAGGAATCTTGGTAGAAATAAAAGAAGGACAATTATAAACCTCCTCAGTATTGGATTTGCAGTGGGGTTTATCATCCTTTTTGATATGGTTATTTCCGGAGAACAGAATGATTTTGTTGTAAACTCCGTGAGATTAGGTGTAGGAGATATTAAAATTCACCAACGCGGTTACGATAAGGAAGCTTTAAGACATCCGCTTGACCGTCTTATCAAGAATCCTGAAAATGTAATAACGAGAATTAAATCCATTCCACATATAACAGAAATAAGTATGAGATTGATTTCAGGGGGGATTATTTCAACAGGATTGAAGCAGTCACCTATCACAATTTTTGGTGTTAATCCTGCAGAAGAAAAAAAAGTCAGTATGTTTTATGAAAGTATCGTTGATGGAAAATATATAAAATCAGGAACCTATTCTGTTATTATAGGGAAAAAACTTGCCCGGGATATGGGCATAAGGAAAGATGGAATTGTATACCTCTATGCTAGGACAAGGGCAGGTGCGAACAATGTTATCGATTTGAATGTTAGCGGACTCTATAATACAGGCTTCCCTCAGGTTGATGAAAGAATCATCATAATTCCACTTGATATTGCACAGTCTCTATTTGATATTAGAGGAGTCTCAGAAATAGTGATAAATCTTGATAGGGATAATTTTGCTCCCGAGATTAAAGATAGTGTCAAAAATAGGCTGAAGGGCATGGACTTAGAGGTTTATGATTTTTCTCATTATATCCCTGATGTTATGGATATAATGGAAATGCAAAATGGTGTAATAAGGATATTCAGGGCATTTCTCCTTATCATTGCCATTATTGGTATTATAAATACAATGCTAATGAATGTCTGGGAAAGAAAAAAAGAAGTAGGAACATTAAGGGCAATGGGATACTATAGGAGAGAAATAAGCCGCATTTTCCTTCTTGAGTCGATATGGACCGGGATACTCGGCTCAATTGTAGGATGTGTAGTTGCCTTTTCCATAGGATTATTTTTGCAATTTCATGGTATTGTGATACCAATGAATGTTATGCAGGATATAAATTTACCAATGGTCAATATAATAAGAGGAGAAATGCATCTGGCACAATTTATAAACGGTGCAGTTCTTGGAATTATAGCAACGATGTGTGCTGGACTCATCCCTGCTGTAAGGGTAGCAAGAATAAAAATTACAGATGCATTAAGAGAATACTAATTTAATTCTTTATTTTATCATCCCAATTTATAAAAAAATCCCTGAGATAAAAGTATATGTATATACTAAATGGCAGCATCGTTAGATGGCCTGAAGGAAGAATGACAAAATGCCTACATTCAAGTGCATTTTTCAATTCAAGAATAGACTTCAAGGGAATAACAAGATCGAAAAGACCATTGAACATCAATACGTTCCTTGGATGATTTAAATGGGCATACGTCAAAGGGTCAAATAAAAACCAGGGATAATCGGGTTTTCTCCAGTTTCCTTCTCTAACATCATCCAGGAATTTTTTAAATTTCTTTTGAATATTTATGTAATCCCTCTCAGTTGCCCCTCTTCTTTTAAGCTCTCTCTTTATAGCCCAGCCTATAAGGCCTGTCCAGAGAACCCTGTTTATATTCCCCCCAGAGGATACTGTTACACCAGCAGTAAATCTATTATCTATCCCCATCAAAATATGCGAAATAATACCCCCAAGACTTATACCAAATAGTCCCTTCTCCTCCCCGGTTGTAATATCAGCCAAAGCCCGTGTCTCTTTCACCGTCTGTAAAAAAGCGCCACCTGAAAGTTCAAATTGAGTAGAGAGGAAAAGTTCTCCATTTTTATAACCCTTTGGAGTTCTCATCATATGGTATGGAAGAATATAAACGAATGCATCAAACCCTGATTTGGCAAGTCCCCTTGCCACACCTCTTCCAAAATTTGCATTTGAATGTAGTCCTGGGATAAGAATTATTGATCTGTTTCTTCTGTTTAACTTTGGTCTATAATGAATAGCATAGGCAGTATTATTTTCATAAAATGGTGTCTTAAATTCAGCTGGCCAGGAAAGTTCAAATATGTCGTATTCAATTTTTCTCTCAATGTATTTCCTATTAAAACCTTTTATTTTTCTATAGCTGAAAATTTTTCTGTACATTTTTTGACAAATCCATCTATAAATGGTAAAATTGCAGGATTATCCGGTAATCCATGCCCCCCTTTTTCAACAAGATGTATTTCTTCCTTCCCCTTTAACCAGTTAATAAAAAACTTTGCATTCTGAGGAGAGGAAACATCATCATCTTTTGAGAATATCAGGAGTGTAGGTCTGGAAAGACCTTTTACATATGCAGGTGTCTCTTTTACAATATCCACAAGTTGCAGTATGGCACTTACATTAAGGTGATGGTAAACAAACTCATTTGCCACACCGTTTCCATTTCTTCCAAGAAACAAACGAATTTTTGGCTCAAGTGCAAGTATAAACTCAAGACCCTTGCTCAATCGATATATAGGACCCAATGCTATAATACCGTTTACAGTGAATTTATTTGCAAGATAAAATGCCAGATTTGCCCCAATAGAATTTCCCCCTACAATAATCTCTTCGACCTTACCTCTGAATTGCTGAAATGCCTCTTCAACCCCTATTAATAATTCATCCTTACTCAGTTGAAGAACATCTCTCCAGCAGGTCTCATACTCCCTGGGGCAGAGACCATGCTTTGGCAAATTGGGTGTTTCAACATAATAGCCTCTCTCCTCGAGGGATTCTTTAATAAAAATAAGCTCACTCGAACTCTTCGTTATACCATGAAGGAGAAAAATACCTGTTTTCTTATCCGTCATTTCTGTACCCCCTTATAAAGGATAGAAATAAGGTTTTCCGCGTCTTTTTTGACCGCGTTTATGGATTTTCCTCTTGTCCACTTTAACTCCAGACCCGTTAATGCTGTAACAATTGCCTCAGCAGTAGTCGATATATCTTCTATTAGAAATTTTCCTATTTTAACGCCCTCTTCAAGAATGGATTCAATCAGGCTTTTTTCCTTTTGAAGCTCCCTTTCTCTTATCTCCTCTATAAAATTGTAGCCTTTAAGATACTCGTCTCTCATTGTTGCATAATAATTTGCCCGTTCCTTTAATTTCTTCATCTTAATCTGGGCAAAGTACCTGAGTTTTTCGACAGGATCATCTTTTCTATTCAGTTCTTTCTTAAGACTATCGAAATATACCTGTGATTCACTCTCCACTACACCTTTAAAAATATCCTGCTTGCTTTTGAAATAATAATAGAGAGATGCCTTTCCCATTCTTAAAGAGTGAGCAATGTCTTTCATTGATGTTTTCCTGAAGCCGAATCTCGAAAATATTTCTCGTGCCTTTTTAATGATTTTTTCTCTTTTATCCTTAGCTTTATTCATCTTTTCGACCATTTTGGTTTATTGGTCTAAATATAGATTATTTCATCACTTTGTCAACCACCTTTATTCTTATCCATTTACGTAGGTAGAGATTTACTATTAATTTCTCGATACCGCTCTCCACGATCCTTCTTTCTACTGCTTGACAAATGGACACGAATTCCTTATTTTATCTCTATGGACAGGAGAACTTTCTTGAAGGCACTCGGATTTCTACCACTTGCACTTGGGGGAAAAATCTCCACACAAGAGGGGATTCATCCTGCTATGCACTGGATTTCCCTTGATAATAACAGGGTTCAATGCAGAAACTGCCCAAATAGATGCATGTTGAAGCCTGGAGAAACAGGTATCTGCAGGGCAAGAAAAAACATAGATGGAAAGCTCTACACACTTGTATACGGTAATCCCTGCGCTGTCCACCTTGATCCCATAGAGAAAAAACCCCTATTCCATTTTATGCCAGGGACTTATGCTTTCTCTATTGCAACTGCTGGTTGCAACTTTTATTGTCTTTATTGCCAGAACTATCAGATTTCTCAAGTGGGACCAGGAAAAACAACAAATTACAACCTTCCACCTGAGGGGGTAATTCAGAATGTCTTTGCATATAGAAACTCGTATGATATTTCATCCATTGCATATACATATACTGAACCAACCATATTTTTTGAATATATGTATGACACTGCAAAAATCGCAAAAAAGTCAGGTATTAAAAATGTTTATCATTCCAATGGATACATCGAGAAAGAGCCTCTTATTCAACTCATTGATTTTCTTGATGGGGCAAATATAGACCTGAAATTCTTTGATGATCAAATGTACAAGAAAATATCAGGGGGGTTTTTGGAGCCTGTTCTTGAAACGCTGAAAACTTTAAAAAAGAGAGATGTGCATCTTGAAGTAACAAACCTTATTATTCCTACGATAAATGACAATATGGATGAGATAAAAAAAATGGTTATCTGGATAAAGGGTAATATTGGGAAAGAAACCCCCTTGCACTTCTCAAGATTTTTCCCTATGTATAAGTTAAGGAATCTCCCTCCCACCCCTATCGAGACAGTGGAAAAGGCACGCTCCCTTGCACTTGATCTTGGAATGGAATACGCCTATGTTGGTAACGTTCCATACGGTCATCCAGGTGAAAATACCTATTGTCCACATTGCCATAAATTATTAATAAAGCGCTATGGTTTTTCAATAATTGAAAATCATCTAAAGAACGGAAAATGTCCCTACTGTGGAACAAGAATAGCAGGAGTATGGGAATGAATGTTCTCAAAATAGAAAACCTGGTTAAAATATACTACTCACCGTTTTTGAGAAAAAAAACCTATGGATTAAGGGGGTTAAATCTTGAGGTAAAAGAGGGAGAAATTTTTGGTCTTCTGGGACCAAATGGAGCGGGCAAAACAACTACACTGAAAACGATAGTAGGGATATTAAAGCCTACCAGTGGCAGAATAAAACTCTTCGAAAGCTATAATATCGAAAGAAAAAAAAGTTTACTGGGTTTTCTACCGGAAAATCCATATTTTTATAGACATCTTACTGGCTATGAGTTACTACTATTCTACAGTAAAATTTTCAAAGAAAAAAAGAGTAGAAAAGAAATTTATTCGCTCCTTGACAGGGTGGGTGTAAAGAATGCCGCTCACAAAAAAATAGGCAATTACTCAAAAGGGATGCTCCAGAGAATCGGATTAGCCCAGGCTATTATAAATGATCCTGCTTTTGTTATTCTCGATGAACCAATGAGCGGCCTCGATCCTATTGGGAGAAAAGAAATAAAAGACCTCATTTTCCAGCTGAAACAATCTGGTAAGACCATACTATTTTCATCCCATATTTTACCAGATGTTGAAGAAATATGCGAGAGGGTTGGTATACTAATGAATGGTAAAATTGTCAGCATAGGAAATTTAACAGAAGTTTTGAAAGAAACCGTCTCTTCAATTGATATAGGTGTAAGAGGATTTTACAATATCAAAATATTATCAAAATTTGGAGCAATCTTACGGCAGGGGGACATTGTCTATATAAGGGTCAATAGCGAAAAGAAGAAAGATGCCGTTATAAAGAATGTTGTTGATAATGGTGGAAGCATTGTTACGATTGAATCAAGGAAAAAAACGCTTGAAGATCATTTTATGGAAATGATAAGGGAAAAAAGATGAAGATATTAGCCTTTGCTATGAATACATTTAAAGAAGCCGTAAGAGATAAGACAATCCTTTCGGTTGGAATAATTGGGTTTATTTTTCTTGCTATTTCAAAAATATTTGTTCCTATAAGCGTAGGCGAGGCATTTAAGATAATTAATGATTTTGGTCTTGCACTTGTTGAAATTTTCTCACTTCTTATAATTGTATTCATTGGGACACGCATTCTATACGATGAAATAGAAAGAAAAACCATATATAACATAATCTCGAAACCGGTAAAGAGATGGGAATTCCTTACTGGTAAATTCATAGGCTTAACGATGCTTGTACTTGTAATTCAAATCATACTCTACATATTTTTTCTTCTGTTTCAAAGATTCTATCTTCACATCTTTATATTAAAATTTTTATCAGGGCTATTTTTCCTTTTCTTCGAGATGTTCCTCCTTAATGGTGTGGCTATATTCTTTTCCACATTTACAACTCCGATTACAGCGGGCATATTCACATTCTTAATTTATTTCATAGGTAATACATCAATATATCTGAAAGAACTTGTAAGTATGATAAAAATCCCTTCCTTAAGCTTTATAATAAATATGCTCTATTATATTCTTCCTAATTTTTCAATTATGAATGTAAAAGGAAATCTTGTATATAACCTTCCCATAGCCCCTTCACTTTATTTCTTTACAGCCACCTACAGCATCCTTTATGTAATTATACTTCTTGTTTTTTCATCAATAATATTTGACAGGAGAGAGTTCTATTGAAAAAGTGGTTTTTGATTCTGGCAGCTATCATAGGTCTTTTCTTTATTGAAAGATTTAGTTTTGAAGCACAAAGGAAAAAACCTAAATCAGACCTGCTATTTTTCCCTTCTGGAAAATTTATAAAGGGGATAGCAAGTGGATATGACAACATATTCTCTGATTTTCTTTATATCAGGGGTGCTGTATACTATGGAAAACATAAATTTACAGATAATTCTTTCCCCTACCTGTACCACATATTCGATGTTGTTACTACCCTGGATAGAAGGTTTGTTCGTGCCTATACTGTAGGAGCTTTTCTCTTATACGATGATGCAAGGTCATTTTCACAGTCAATGGAATTGTTGGATAAAGGTATATATTCAAACCCTGATGAATGGTGGATTCCATTTGTAAAGGCATTTATTCTGTATCTGAAAAAAGATTATAAAAAAGCAGCAAAATGGTTCTACATCTCCAGCCTGAATGAGAAAGATAGTGATTTTAGTTTAAAATTTCAAACCTGGTGTTTGGAGAAATCCCATGGTCTTGAAATGACAATCGAATTCTGGCAAAATCTCTATAATAAATCGAAATCACAATGGATGAAAGAAAAAGCAATAAAGGGAATTGCAAAGGTAATAGCTGGTCAGATACAAAAATTTACGAAGGATAAGGGAAGATTACCCGTAAGTATAGTAGAACTTAAAAAAAATGGCTACCTTCCATATATTCCTTCCCTTGACAACAAACCATTTAGAATAAAAGGAAACGAGGTTATCTGGTGAAAATAGGTGTTATTTCAGATTCCCACGATAACATAGTAAATGTAAAAAAAGTTATTGAAATTTTTAACAGAGAAGGAATTAACACTATTCTACATCTTGGCGACATTATTTCTCCTTTTGTAGTTCCTCTTCTAAATGTAAGGATGGTGTATGCTGTTTTTGGAAATAATGATGGAGATAAATTATTATTACAGAAAAGATTTAAAGAAAAGGGATTCAGGATAAAAAAGGGACCATTTACAATATCTATTAATGGTAAAAGGTTGCTACTTATGCACGAGCCCTATCAATTAATGAGATTCAGAAAGGAAGACTTTGATTTTATATTTTTTGGCCATACTCATAAAACCTATATAGAAGAAGGGGATACGCTCATTTTGAATCCTGGAGAACTCGGGGGTTGGCTCACTGGAAAAAGTACATATACTATTGTAGACCTCGAATCGAAAAAATATCTTATAAGGGAACTGGATTAATCTCTTTTTATTCTTCTCTTTACTATTTCCAATATTTCCGGCTGAATGTGCTTATTGCCTGCAACTACCCACCCACTCAGGATATCGTCAGAACCAGCAAAATCAGTTATGACACCACCCGCCTCCTCAATTAATAACCATGCTGCTCCTACATCCCATGGATTCAATGAGAATTGTATTGTTGCATCCATTCTCCCTGCTGCGACATAAGAAAGATCAAGAGCAGCAGCCCCCATCCACCTAATCATATGGACCTTCAACAAAAGCTCCTCAAGAAGAAGAAAGAAATCCTTGCTGTATTTATGTGCTGGGGGTGGGAAACCAACGCTTACAACACCGTATGACGGAAACTTCGTTTCGCTTATTTTAAGCGTTTCTCCATTCAGGGATGCGCCCTTACCCTTCTCACCAGAAAACATTTGTTTTCTGACAGGGTCATAGACTGCACCACATTGAATTTCACCGTCTTTTTCGTATGCAATGGATATACAAAAGTATGGAATTCTATGTATAAAATTATTTGTTCCATCAAGTGGATCTATTAAGAATTTACTCCTCCCTTCCTCCCTATCCCCCTCTTCTGCAAAAATACCTGCTTCAGGAAACTCCTTTTTTAACTCCGTTATTATAAACTCTTCAGACCGTTTATCTGCTTCTGTAACATAATCCTTTGTTGCCTTCAGGTGTATCTCTTTCTCCTTCAGATTTGCGTAGTATTTGAGAAGAATTTTTCCTGCTTCTTTTTCAAGATGCTCAAGAAATTGTCTCATTCTGCCCTTGGATGTGCCCTCTTGTATATTTCTTTCAGTTTATCCACTGTAAAATGTGTATATATCTGGGTTGTGGAGAGGGACTCATGGCCCAGTAACTCCTGGACAGCTCTCAGATCCGCCCCCCTTGTCAGGAGATGTGTTGCAAATGTATGTCTCAATGTGTGGGGGCTCATCCTGTTTAGTGTTGCGACTCTGACAATTGCCTTCTTAACAATTCGTTGAAGATCTCTCTGGGTAATTCTTCTCTTTGATTTACTTAAAAATAATGGACCTGCTTTATCACCTCTAACTTTGATGTATCTAACCAATGCCTCTTTTGCCCTTGAACCAAGTGGTAAAATCCTTATTTTTCTTCTCTTCCCCAACACCTTTATTGTTTCACCGTATAAATTAACATCACGAAGATCAAGACCAACAAGTTCTGAAGCCCTGATGCCTGTCCCGTAGAGAAGTTCTATAATAGCCACGTTTCTTAAATCAAGGGTAGTATTCAGAGGTAAAGATTCAAACAGGTGTTTCATATCCTGCTCTGATAGGAAGGATGGAACCCTTTTTTCTTTCTTTGGTGTTTTTACACTCACTGCTGGATTAAACTCTATAATCTTTCTTTTTTTTAAAAATCTCATAAAACACCTTATACCAGAAAGTTTCCTTGCAATAGATGAATTGGAATAGCCCTTACCCATAAGGGATGCAGTAAATAATCTAAAGTGTATTGGTTTTACTTCCTTAACAGAATTAACCCCCTTAGATTTTATGAATGTATCAAATTGAGAAATGTCAATTCTGTACGAACGCAGTGTATGCACGGAGTATGACCTTGAATTGAGATAGTCAAGAAATCCTTCTATATAAATTTCCATTATGTTTTCAATTTTTTCTTCCTGGCAGCAGGGAAAAGTATATTATTCAATATCAACCTATATCCTGGAGAATGTTTATGAAGATCAAGTATGGTTGGAGGATCACCAACGTAATGGGTATAGTCCTCTGGGTCGTGACCACCAAGAAATGAAAAGGTCCCCTTGCCATACTCCCCAAACAAATATTTAACCTCGTCGGTACCGGGGACATCTGCAAGAATGATAACGTTCGATTTTAACTTTTCTCTTCTAAAACCTGTATCCTGCCCTAAAAATTCTTTTATAAATTTCGTATGATTCTGAACAAGTATTGTGGGAAGAACGTCTCTCTTTGCATAAAAATTCTTTAGAACAAACTTGGTTCTGGGACCCCTCCGGAATGCCTCCTGACTTACATCTATATCTGAGTGTTCGTAGATCAAAATACTCGGTATTATCTGAAAATTTGCGAATGCAAGTGTATTATCAAAATTGACCTTCGTCTGGTAATCGGGCTCCAAACCATCTCCATCAATCTCTTTGGGAACAATATCCACATTCTGATAAGCAAGGGCTATATCAAGTGTTATAGGCGCAGAACACATTGCAAAAAGGAATCCCCCATTCCCAACGAATTCTTTTATTTTTTCCGCTACATCGTGTTTCATCTGCCATACCTTTTTGTAACCAAGCATCTTTGCCGTCATTTTATTAACCTCTAAGGTCTTTTTATACCAACTTGCATTCCTATAAGAAACATAAAATTTACCATACTGCCCGGTAAAATCCTCATGATGGAGGTGAATCCAATCATACCTGGATAATTCCCCTTTTAACACGCCAGGGTCCCATATCCTGTCATAAGGTATTTCTGCATATTCGAGCACAAGTGTAACAGCATCATCCCAGGGTCCTTCAAATTCGGGTATGTAAACCGCAATCTTAGGAGCCTTTTCAAGAAGAACCCTATCCATATTTTCCCTATCTATTAATGCATAAATATCGTTGACCTGATCCTCTGTTATCTCTTCATAGTAAACCCCTCTTCTATTTGCCTCTTCCTTAACGGCGTCAAGTGAAGGGAGAAGAAAACTGCCATCCCTGTAGTTTAGAAGCCACTCTGCATCCAGACCCTGCTCAAGTACCCAGTATGTTAATCCATATGCCCTGAGATGATCGGTCTGGACATCATCCATTGGAATGAGGAGTCTTAAGAAAATAAGAAAAATCATTTCACAAGTACTGCGTTAGATAAAGAGGTAACTGTACTGGACCAGTCAGGGTTCGGAAAGGAAACGTTTGAATCAGAAGGTGAGGTATCCTGTGCATGGCTGTTTGT
>Ga0190349_1000155_pt1 | contig 24782 bp, 21 predicted proteins | sample 48721378_MG_FD_179798 | JGI IMG/M metagenome (GOLD analysis project Ga0190349, IMG submission 179798) | Hydrothermal vent microbial mat bacterial communities from Southern Trench, Guaymas Basin, Mexico - 4872-13-7-8_MG | ecosystem: Environmental > Aquatic > Marine > Hydrothermal vents >...
CCAACTTTTATAGTTATGGGATTATTCTGAGGGATTTCATCTGCGTATACAGGTATATTAAAGAGAGTGAAAAAGAGAAATACGAGACATAAAAATAATAAAAAATGATGAAATATTCCAGAAGTTGTAAGTAAGTGTAATATTCTATTGTGAGGTTGTATATACCTCGCGTAGTTTTCAAGATTTAAATTCTTCTTATTTATAACTCTCATAGTATCTCCTGATTATCGCCGAATTTTGCCCTTAAACCCAGATATATGCTATCTATAGTATATAATATAACATTTATTTTAACATAAATACCACTATCTGTCAAATTAAAACAGGGAGGGTGTATAATCGTATCTAACATAAAATAAAGCCTATTGACAAATCGTATAATTCTTATTATCTATAAATCACGGCGCTATCGTCTAGCCAGGTCGAGGACACCTGGTTCTCAGCCAGGAGACCGGGGTTCGAATCCCCGTAGCGCTAGTTTGGGGAGTCGTCCAATGGCAGGACACTGGACTCTGGATCCAGGTATCGGGGTTCGAGTCCCTGCTCCCCAGTTTAGAAGTTATTAAATGTTGAGTAATTTTAAATAAAAGAAGGAGGTGAGTAGAGAGTGCCAGGAGTTAAAATAAGAGACAATGAGACCTTTGAATCTGCTTTTAAGCGCTTTAAAAGACTTGTAGAACAGGAAAAAGTTTTGAGCGAGATAAAAAAGCATCAAAGATATGAGAAGCCAAGCGAACGCAGAAAAAAGAAAGCAATCGCTTCGAGAAAAAGGAATTATAGGCAATATAGATCCAGTCGGTAACCAATGACCTGGATAGATATCGGGGTAATCCTTCTTACTCTGGTTTTTTTATCATACGGATTTAAAAGGGGTTTTATGTTGGAAATCTCTGATATTGGTGGAATAATTCTCTCTTTTTTCCTTTCTGCCTATTTTCCCATTCATTTTGGTAGCCGCATTCTTTCCTACTTATTAAGTTTTGTAATTTACTTTGTTGTCCTCCATATCATCTTTCAAATAATTGCAAGGGTGGTCAGGCATACTCCGCTTGTCTTTATTGATAAAATACTTGGTATAGTAATTGGTGCAGTTAAGGGATTGATATTTTCATTATCAATCATTTTAATCATAAGTCTTTTTCCCATCAAATATAAACCACTTACAAATAGCATCAGTTATAAAATTGCTTCTGTATTTAGGCCCATTGTAAAGAGATTTTTCAAGGTAGAGAATATAAAGAATATAAAAAAGATACATATCCCGTCCAGCAAGGTGATATGAAAAATTTAGAAGAAATCCTTGACTTTCCTTCCTTGCTTCAGCATCTGTCAACATTTGCGAGTTCTGAAGCCGGGAAAAAAGATATTTTATCCATAAGGGCAAATTTTGATTTAGAGGGTGCGAAGAGATTATTCTCAGATCTTAAAGAAATTCTTTTTGTATATGATGAACTTCCTTCATTTTCAAATTTGAGAGATGTTCGGGAATTGACAGGTGCAGACACAATTTCTCCTGAGGGACTTCTATGCGTTAGAGACCTCCTTATATATGTAGAGAAGGTGTACAAATTCCTAAAACATAAAAAAATATTAAAAAATAAACTGGCTCTTTTATTCCCTCTAAACGAATTAAAAATGTATATTGAGTCTATCATAAATGAGGAAGGTGAAATAAAGGAGAATGCAAGTCAGGAACTTAAGAGGATTATAGGAGAAATAAACAACCTAAAGAATGAGATTACAAAACACCTTTCTGATTTTCTTGATATGCATCAATCAGCAATCCAGGATAGAGTAATTACACAAAGAATGGGGAGGAACGTTGTTCCTGTAAAAAAAGAAAGGGTTTCAGAGATAAAGGGTATGGTGGTGGATATATCTGGTAGTGGACAGACAGTATTTATTGAACCTGAGAGGGTTATTTATTTGAATAATCTTCTTCAGGAAAGACAGATTGAAAAAGAAAGAGAGATAAAAAAAATACTTGCTCAGGCTGCAGAAAGGATAAAAGAACATGCTGACTTAATTCTTTCAAATTATGAGGTTTTATCGTATATAGATTCCTTAATTGCACGTGCGAGGTTTATGGCAAAGTATAAGGGAATTCTGCCCGAGTTTATAGATAAGCCCACATTAAAAATAAAATCGATGAGGCATCCCCTTTTATTACTTCACAGAGAAGTTGTTCCACAGGATCTCGAGTTAGGTGAACTGCAAAAGACCTTGCTTGTTAGTGGTCCAAATGCAGGTGGAAAGACAGTTTTATTAAAATCAATTGGTTTACTTGTTCTTTCGGCCTATTCAGGTATACCTATTATTGCTGATGAAGGCACAGTCATTGGGAAATTTAATTCTATCTTTGCGGTTATTGAAGACGAACAATCCATCGAGCAAGACCTTTCTACATTTTCCTCTCATATAACGAGACTTAAAGAGATCCTCGAAAGCGCTGGCAAAGGATCTCTAATACTTATCGATGAAATAGGTGGAGGAACAGACCCTGAGGAAGGTTCAGCACTTGGTATGGCAGTCCTCCAGGAGCTGACAGAAAGGGGATGTATAACAATCGCTACCACACATTTTTCAAGATTGAAGTTTTTTGTTGCGAATCATAAGGGTATGACAAATGGAGCAATGGACTATAGCAATGGACCAACCTACCATCTTATTGTTGGGATTCCTGGTGGATCTATGGCAATTGAACTTGCTGAGAGTATGGACATTGACAAAAAAATAATAGCGAATGCGAAATCATTTCTTGAAAAAGGTGAAATGGAATTGAATAGATTGATTTCAGAGCTACAAATGAGGCTAAATGAACTCAAAGAAGAAAAAGATGAGATCCATAGGAGATTGGAGAAGGCGAAAAGCCTGGAATCTCAGTATGTAGAATTAATGAATAATTTCAAACTTAAAGAAAAAGAAATGTTAAAAAAGGCAAAGATAGAGGCATCAGAGATTATAAAAAGATCAAGAGCGCTTGTAGAGAATACCATCAGGGAAATAAAAGAGACACAAGCAAATAAGCCGTCAATAAAGAGATACAAAAAATCTTTTGCGGACCTTCTTGAAGAAATGAAAATTGAAAAGGAAAGAGAATCCAAGAAAGAAGAAAAGATAGAACCAAACTATTCAATCAAAGTGAAGGTAGAAAAACCCGAAAAACTCGAAATAGATGTTAGAGGTTTGTTCAAAGAGGAAGCGGTAGAAGCCGTGGATAGATTTATAGATAAGGCATATCTTGATGAAATTTCTATTGTTTGGATTATTCATGGAAAAGGGAGTGGTGTACTTAAAAATACAATTAGAAATTTTCTTTCACAGGATAAAAGGATAGTAAGTTTTTATTCTGCCCCTCCAGAGTCAGGAGGTGAGGGGGTTACTGTAGTAAAGTTATGATTAAAATTATGTTTAACGTAACGTTTGCCCTTATTTTTCAATTGACAATTTGCACTCTCCTTATATAATTATCCTTGAGGCGGCGTAGCTCAGCTGGTTAGAGCAGCGGAATCATAATCCGCGTGTCCGGGGTTCGAGTCCCTGCGCCGCCAGTAGTCAATAGGGGGGAAATATGTTAATATTTTTGTTTGTTGTAACTCTTCTTGTAGGATTAGGCTTAACACTTGCAAAGGAATCTTCAGGAAGATTTAAAATAATTGGCCCCTTTGTTATGTTGTTTTCTCTTGTTTTTTTACTCTTTTCTATGATTAGACTTGTAGGACCAGGGGAAGTAGGTGTCGAAATTCTTTTTGGAAAGGTAAGGTCACATACTTTGAAAAGTGGTCTTCACATTGTAAATCCATTTGTTACTCTCCAGAAAATGAGTGTGAGAACCCAGGAATACACAATGAGTAAGAGGAGAGAAGAGGGTGTAATCAGAGGTGATGATGCAATAGTCACCTTGACAAAGGAAGGCCTTTCAGTTGATTTAGATGTTACTGTCTGGTATCATCTTGACCCTGCAATGGCATGGGAGGTATACAGGGATATTGGGTTAAACTATATTCAAAAGATTGTAAGACCTGCAATCAGGACTTCAATAAGAAATAAAACTGCACTCTATTCTGTAAAGGATATATACTCTGCTAATAGAGAGCAGGTCACCTCAGAGATATTTGATGAACTTCTGAAAAACCTTGGTGATAAGGGTATCATAGTAGAGAAAGTGCTGTTGAGAAATGTGAGTCTGCCAGAAAGGGTAAAGAATGCAATAAATGATAAGATCGCCGCCGAGCAGGAGGCAAGGAAGATGAAATATGTGCTTCAGAAAGAGGAACAGGAAGCAAAGAGGAAGAGGATAGAGGCAGAGGGAATTTCAAGGGCACAAAAAATTATATCAAATTCACTTACGCCTAATTATCTCCAATGGTATTACATCCAGACACTAAAACAATTGGTAAACTCTCCAAACAATACTGTCATTATTGCACCATTTGATCAGAAGTTGACACCGCTCCTCCAGATTCCCACAAAAAAATAGTATGGAAGAGTTTGAACTACTTAAGAAAGGCTCAGCTGAGATCATACCCGAAGATGAGTTTAAGAGGAAATTAAAACTAAAGAGACCACTCAGGGTAAAACTTGGTATAGATGCAACTGGGCCTGACATACATCTTGGTTTTGCAGTCGTCCTCAGGAAATTGAGACAATTTCAGGATTTCGGACATACTGCTGTTTTAATCGTTGGAGATTTTACCGCAATGATCGGCGATCCTTCTGGAAGGTCAAAGACGAGGCCTCCTCTTACAGAGAGGGATATTAAAAAGAATATGAGAAAGTACAAGGATCAGATTTTGCGAATTCTGAGAGAGGATAGAGCCGAGTTCAGATTTAATAGTGAATGGCTGGGTAAACTTACTTCAAGGGACATTGTAAAGCTCACTTCAAAGACAACTGTTGCAAGGCTCCTTGAAAGGGATGACTTCAGTAAAAGATTTAAGGAGAATATTCCAATTTCAATGCATGAATTATTATATCCGATTTTTCAGGCTTATGATTCAGTAATGGTTAATTCTGATGTTGAACTTGGTGGAACAGACCAGAAATTTAACCATTTGATGGGCAGAGAGATACAGAAAGAATTTGGATTTGAACCCCAGGTAGTTTTTCTTATGCCTATTCTTGAGGGACTTGATGGTGTCAGGAAAATGAGCAAATCATATAATAATTACATTGGCATAACTGAAAGTCCTGATATGATGTTTGGAAAATTAATGTCTATCCCAGATGCGCTTATTATGAGATATTATGAGTTATGCACTGATTTGACGGAAGATGAACTTTGTAAAATCAGAGAAAAACTTAAGGACCCAAAGGTGAATCCACGAGACATAAAGCTTGACCTTTCAGAAAAAATTGTATCTATATATTATACAACTGCGAAAGCAAAAGGGGCAAGGGAAAACTTTATAAAGGTATTCTCAAGAAGGGAAATGCCTGAAAAAATGCCTGAGTATAAAATGAAAAAGGGGGAGAAAATCTGGGTGGTAAGGCTTCTGATATCTGCTGGTTTTGGGAAATCGAACAGTGAAATAATGAGGGTTATTAGACAGGGGGGGTTAAAAATAAATGGGAAGAAGGTTACGGACACGAATCTTGAACTTATAGCAAAGGATGATATAATGATTAAGTTTGGTAAAAAGAAGTTCCTTAAGGTTATTGCGAAATGAGAATACTTATCTCTGGAGGTGCAGGATTTATTGGGGCTAATCTTTCAAGAAAACTTCTCTCTCTGGGAAATGAAGTGATTGTAGTAGATAACCTTATATCAGGAAGTAGAGAGAACATTGAGAATTTAGAAGAAAATCCGCTATTTACATTCTACGAAATTGATATAAATGAAAAATTTGACGTGGGACCAGCTGATGAAATCTTTCACCTGGCATCCATAGCCAGTGTGTATCACTATATAAACAATCCCATTGAGACATTGCGAGTTGGTTCTGTAGGCACGTATAATCTTCTGGAATATGCCAGAAGGTATCATTCGAAACTTCTTTTCACATCTACATCTGAGGTGTATGGCAATCCAGAAGTTCATCCTCAAAAGGAGGATTACTGGGGGAATGTAAATCCTGTTGGAGTAAGGAGTTGTTATGATGAGTCAAAGAGATTTGGAGAGGCAATGGTAATGGCATTTTATAGAAAGTATGGTGTGGACACAAAAATTGCAAGAATTTTTAATACATATGGCCCATATATGAAAATTGATGATAGAAGGGTAATCTCCAATTTTATAATGCAGGCGTTACAGAATAAACCTCTGACTATCTACGGGGATGGAAAACAAACAAGGAGTTTTTGTTATATTGATGATACTGTAGATGGCCTTTTAAAACTTATGGAAGCTAATTATCATTTCCCTGTAAACATTGGAAATTCAGAAGAATATACGATTCTTAATCTTGCTGGGAAAATTATAGATTTATTGGGTGTTGAGAAAAAATTAGTATATAAACAGGCCCTTGAGGATGATCCACAGAGAAGGAGACCGGACATTTCCCTTGCAATAAAATTACTTAATTGGCAACCCCAAATTTCTCTTGAAAAGGGTCTTAAAAGGACTATAGAATGGTTCAGAAGAAAGTTACAATTATAGTTCCAGCATATAATGAGGAAGGGAATATAAAGCCCTTGATTGAAAGGCTCATTGAGCTCCAGCAAATGGATACACTTAGAGATTACGAAACAATAATAGTGGACGATGGAAGTATGGATAAAACTTATGATATTGCCCACTCATTTGAGAAGAAATATAAATGGTTAAAGGTCGTCAGGCACAGAGCAAATTTAGGCAAAACAGAGGGGATTATATCTGGTTTGAAAAATTCTGAAGGTGAAATACTTGTAATCCTTGATGCCGACCTTCAGTATGACCCATTGGAAATACCTTCTCTTATCGAGAAAATTGGAGAGGGGTATGATATTGTTTCTGGATGGAAGCAGGGAAAATATGAGAAAAAATTTGTTTCCAGATTGTATAATTTACTATCAAGAATTCTCTTTAGAATCCCTGTCCATGATCAGAATGCGGTAAAGGCAATGAGAAGAGAAGTATTAGAGGAAATACCTTTACGAAAAGATTGGCATAGATATATCATTTCACTTGCTGTAGACAAAGGCTTCAAAGCAACAGAGGTAAAGGTGACACTTCATCCGAGAAAAGCAGGGACCTCTAAATATTCAGGAAAAGGAAGGATTGTTGTTGGTGTATTAGACCTTCTTGCTGTGAAATTTCAGGTTTCCTTTATGAAGAAACCATTACTTCTTTTTGGAACAACGGGTGGTATATCTATTCTTCTTGGATTTCTTATCGGAATATACGTTCTGGTGATGAGATTTGGATTTCATAAAGGCTGGAGGCCTCTTCTCTATTTAATTATGCTTCTTGTAATTGCCGGTCTTCTTTTATTTGCTATTGGCTTCCTTGCAGAAGTTATAGCATCAGTTTTCGAAAGACTTGAAAGAATTGAAAGAGATATTGGAGAAAAGAAGAAATGAGAAGCATAAGGGATGCACTAAAAAAGACAAGGAGATCCTTTTTTGGTAAGATTGTAGACTTGCTGAAAAGGAGAGACCCTGCATTATTATCCGTTATTGGAGACCTACTCATTTCTGGAGATGTTGGTCTGGAATTATCAGAGAAAATAGTTGAAGGTTTGAAGGGAGTAAAGCCAGACCGGTACCTTCAGAAAACCAGAGAAATTCTACTTAATCAATTAAAAGTACATAGAGAGGTGAGGGAGTTAAAACCCCCGATTGTCTTTCTATTTGTTGGTGTAAATGGTGTTGGAAAGACTACAACAATAGGTAAGATAGGTTATAAACTTTCAAGGCAGAGGAAAAGGGTGCTTTTTTCTGCCTGTGATACCTACAGGACTGGCGCACAGGAACAGCTAAAGATTTGGGCAGATATGGTAGGGGCGGATATTGTTTCTTCGCAGTACGGCTCTGACCCGGGTGCAGTTGCCTTTGATAGTTTTGATGCTGCAGTTAATCGCAAGGTTGACTACCTGCTTATTGATACAGCAGGGCGACTCCATACAAAGGAAAACCTTATGGAAGAGATGAAAAAAATAAAGAGAATTTTAAATAAAAAGAGGGTGGATGTTCCTCAGGAGACATTGCTCGTTGTTGATGCTACAACAGGCCAGAACATTATAAACCAGGCTGAGAAATTTAACAATGCTATTGGTCTGACAGGGCTAGTTCTTACAAAAATGGACGGTTCAGCCAAAGGAGGGGCCGTTCTGACAGCAGTTAGAGAATTGCAATTACCTATTTTATATATAGGAACAGGTGAGCATAAGGAAGATATTGTAGAATTTTCACCTGATGATTTTGTAGATGGGCTTCTCTCCGAAGATTAATCTCCATTTACATTCGACGTTCTCGATGGATTCAGAGTTCAAACCCGAAGACATAGTGAGAAGGAGTATTGATGCTGGTGTAAAGGTAATAGCCTTTACAGATCACATTGATTTTAATCCAAAAGATGGTTCTTATGGATTTTATGATTATAAAAAAGCAAGAGAAACTGTTTTTGCCCTGCGAGAGAAATTTGGAAAGGATTTGAACATACTATTTGGTGGAGAAGTAGGCTATGAAAGTATAAGGGATAGCGAAATAAGGCAGTATCTGAAGAATAAAGAGTTTGATTTCTTAATTGGTTCCCTGCACGATGTAGAAGATGAAATAATCAAAATATGGGTTCCTATGGTTGAGAAAAAAAGGAAGGGGAGAATATATAAACCCTACTACGATGAGATGTATCACCTTGTTGAATCAGGACTATTTAATGTTATGGGCCACTTTGATTATTACAAGAAATATTCCAACAACCCAGAGGAAGCAAGACAATTGTGGGTAGATTATACTGAAGAAATCAAGAATATCTTTATGCTTGCCTTAGAGAGAAATATGGTGTTGGAGATAAATACGTCAGGATTAAGGCAGGCACCGAAGGAGCAGTATCCTGCTGAAGGGATTGTGAAATTGTACAAGGAAATGGGTGGGAGTTATGTTTCTATAGGAAGCGATGCCCACAGACCAGATCACCTGATGTTCGGACTTGAAAGGGGATATAAGATAATAAAAAAGTATGGATTGAAAATCTGGGGTGGAGAATAAAATATTAAAGAGAAAAAATGAGTGGAGATTTTACAACAATATTATAATCTTTTTAAATAGATTAGTTTTGCCTTCCTCAATTCTTAAAAAATAAACACCAGTCGCTAAAGGATTTTCTGATTGTCCTTTTAAAAGCAGTTGAATGGAATGATAACCTTTCTCCATTTCACTATTTAAGAATTCTTTTATCTCCCTCCCACTAATATCATATAAAGAAATTCTTACTTTAGATTTTTTCTGTAAACTCAATTTTAATATACAATTTTTCTTAAAGATTAGAGGATTAATAAAAACCAACATGTTCTGATTAGGATTTTTCTCTCCTATGCCTGCTTCTGAAATAATGAATGTATTATCAGATTCATCAACTAAGCTATCACCAGTATTTAATATCCCTATAATTTTTACAAGGCAGGACGAAGAGGTAGTATCAGGGAGGAGCCAATTAAATAAACCAGTATTTTTTAATGAATCTGAGATTAGATTCCAATCTATTCCACCATTAATCGAATAGAAAAGTTTCATAAAGTCAAATTTTTCTGAGGTTGTCCAGAGTATTTTCTGTATGGTTTGCTTACCCCAGTTCTCTCCACCATTTGGTGAGATTAGGAGAATAGGATTGTTTGATCCAACTGAGTACAGGTTACCATCTGAACATCCAGCATAAAGATTTCCGTTTGCTCCCAATGAGAGTGAATTTATCTTTCCACTCAATTTTTTTTGCCATATACTTGTTCCATTATCTGCATTCAGACAGTATAGAATGCTATCATCAGAGCCAATATACAAATTCCTCTTTGCATCAATGACAGGGGAACTCTTTACTTTCCCCCCAGTCTCAAAATCCCATTTTACCGTACCATCAGGGTGTAAGCAGTAAATATGATTGTCATTACTACCAAAAATAATAGACCCGTCTATATTTATTCCTGGAGAGCTAACGATTGTATCATTGGTTTGGAATTCCCATTTTTTAATGCCATATTTATCAAATGCATATAGTTTTCCATTGCAGCTGCCAAAATATACAATTCCACTCGTTGTATCTATTGAAGGTGAAGATATAATTTTTGCACCAGTAGAAACATACCAGAATATATGGCCATCGGGTTTAAGACAATAAAGCCTACCATTAGCTGTCCCTAAATAAATATATCCTTCCAAAGAAATTACAAGAGAAGTTAATATTCCTGAATTTACCCCTGTTTTCCATTTCAGAGTGCCATCAACATTAATAGCATAAATACTGTCATTTGTTGAAGTGACATAGATAGTTCCATCTGGGATAACAACAGGTGAAGAATTAATTGAATTACCACAGTCATAAGACCATCTATAACTACCATCTTTATAAAAGACCCATAGTTTTCCAGTTGCATCCCCCACATAAATTGTAGAATCCATTCTAATGGTAGGAGAAGATTGTGTTGAGAAGATATGAACTGACCACAATCTTTCACCATCAATACTTATTGCATAAAGAGAGTCATTCCCCGAGGTGAAATATATGATACCGTCAGGATCAATAGTGGGAGAAGAAAGTATTGAACCCCCAGTTTGAAAATGCCATCTTATACTGTCAGAAAGAGAACCGAAGTATGATGACCTTCCTGTATGATAAATGTCATGCTTGGATATTGGGAATTGAGAAGATGCCAGACCATATCCTTTCCATATCTCAAAATCATTATTACTTTCATCTTCAGCAATGATATTATTTGAAGAATCAAACATTTGAATTTTAATCCTACAGTTCTTGTTATTGATAAATGGGATTTGCCAATTCCATGAGATACTATCACTACTGACATTATCTACAATTGTGTCAGTATAATTTATTCCCCCATCAAGAGATAAAATTATCCGATAAGAATAGACATTTGGACATTCAGTTTCCCATACAATTTTTTCCTCAGTATTTGAATAGAAGTACTCCCCTCCATCAGGGGAAATCAATTTAAGAGGATTAATCTTTGTTAAATATACATCTTTACCACTGCTACCAAAAGATGATGTAAAACCTGAAATTATGTAGCTATATTCTGTCGTTTGTACAATAGAATATCCAATCTCATTATTTGTGCCTCCAATATTTTTTGTCCATTCTCTATGTCCATTCTTATTGTATTTTATTAGAAGAATATCTTCTTGTAATTCGTCTGATACGTATTGATAGCCACTTACGATATATCCACTATCTGATGTTTGCTGCACAGAGTATCCACTTTCATTAAACCAGACACTATCACTATAAAAATATCCTCCCCATAGCTCGTTGCCATTCTCATCTGTCTTGATCACATATAGGTCTAAACTCGGGAATAGCCATGATTCCCATCCAGCAGTGATGTATCCACCATCCAATGTTTGGCATACAGATAAACCGCACTCGGCAAGCATACTATCACCTAATGTTTTTGCCCAGACAATATCACCGGAAGGATTAATTTTAATAAGGTAGATATCATCTGAGTTCCCAGATAAATTTGTCGTTCCACTTACGATATATCCACTATCTGATGTTTGCTGCACAGAGTATCCTATATCTTTATTAATTTCTTCAAATGTTTTAAACCACTGAGTATTTCCAAGTGAATCTGTTTTAATGACATAAACATCCAAATTTCCAGAGCCAAAAGAATTAGTATATCCTGCTATGATATAACCCTTATCAAAGGTTACATCTATTGAGTAAGCTTTATCAATGCTATCACCACCAAAGGTTTTCGTCCAAAGTACATTGCCCAAAGAATCTGTTTTCAAAAGATACACATCAGAGCCAGGTACTCCAAAGGAATATGTATATCCACCTATTATATATCCACCATCAAAAGTTTCTTTAACTGATCTTCCAAAATCATCGTTTATCCCTCCATAGGTTTTGGTCCAAATTGTATCACCTAAAGAATCTGTTTTGATGAGATAAACATCTGCGCCGCCTACTCCAAAAGATCTGGTATATCCGGCAATAAGATATCCTCTATCAGTTGTTTGAATAACATCATAACCTTCCTCGTCCTGATTACCTCCGTAATATTTAGTCCAAATTGTATCAGGTGATACTCCTATTATATTTAATGGGATAAACAAAATGAGAAAGATTTTTAATAAAGGGTATTGATACGAAGGGCGCTTCTTAAAGAGATGATATCTTTTCATTTTTCACCTTTTAACGCCAACAGCTAAAATTTCTGTTTCCATCTCTCTTTTTGTCTATATAATAACCACTATCCTAATTTAAGCAACACATATATAAACGAAAATATTAAGAATTAAAAAATCTTAACACCCTCAATTTTTTCTATAACAATCTTAAAATGAAAGAGTTATCTTTTTCCAATACATACTTTCTTATATATATAACTTTTCTCTTATCTATTCATCATAGGCTATTCTTAAACAACTATGGATTGTCTTTGCTTTTTTCCCTATCACTGATAATAATATATAATCCTTAATATGAGCCCAGAATAGTCTTCGCTTTTCCTCCAAATGAGTGTAGTTCTGAGAAATACACCACTTTTCCGTCATCACCTGTAATCCTGTATTTAATTACTCCCGATGGGACTTTTTTACTCGTCCACCACTCAATCTTTGAACCTGTTTGAAAGCCATAAACAATATGTTTTGCTCTAAAAGTTCCAGCAGGTACCTTTACTGTTTCAATTCCTTTTGTGGCAGCCTTTATTGATTCATCGGTAGGTTTTGAGGGCTTCATAAAAAAACTTTTTGTATTTTCAGTTACAGGTATCTCCGTTGGTTTCTCATCTCCCATCTTTGCCCTCATTCTTAATAAATTTTCCATTGAGGGATCAACGAGGATTTCGTAGATAAATGGTTCATTGTTCTCTTCATCAAGTGGATAATAACCCATCCTCCACCATTGATTTCCCTTTGCATCTGTCCTCAGTTTTGCAATTTCAACAAGAAGTTTATTTCCTTCATCATCGGTCAGTTGGTATTTCCACCAGTCTCCATTTTTGATCTCAGTAGGCCAGAGCCAGTATCCTCCAACGCTGAATGTGTAACCAAAAAGGGCTCTCGCCATAGAAATCATAATCTGGTTTTGCATCTGATTTCCCAGTGTCTTTGACATCTGTTCCATCTTTTTATCAAGCCCGGGGATTTGTGCTGGGAGACTCAGTGTGACAAGAACCATTGAAGCAATCAGGATTGAATGAAATTTTTTCATATACGCCTCCTTTCTTTTTTTAATTTTACGGGAAAATTGCTTTAAGTCAATATATTTATTTATGGTTCTAATTTCAAATTTTCAACCTCGAAAAGGGGAGTAAAAAATTAAAACTCCCCGGGCAGGACTCGAACCTGCGACCACCTGATTAACAGTCAGGCGCTCTACCAACTGAGCTACCGAGGAACTTCTATGTTAAAATAATCAGAGCAAATGATTTGTCAAGATTGTTCAATCTCCTTCTCTTCATTTTTTATAACTAATCCCTCTATCTCATCGAGGTTCTCAAATTCATCTGCAGCCCTTATTATTTCAATAGCGGTTGGTCCTCTGCCAGGTCCCAGAACAAGGATCCTTTTACCCTTTCTACTCAGCACATTTATAAGTGGGAAAAAATCACTATCCCCTGTTACTATTACAATCTCGTCGAGTGAATCGCTCATTGACAGTATCTCTAAAGCCATCTCAAGGTCCATATTTGCCTTTACAGTACCATCAGGTCTATCCTTTGCTACTTTTGAAATAACCCTGTATCCCATTAGAGAAATGGCATCAATTAATTTCATCCTTCTGTCATCTTCATTTCTATAGGGTATAAATGCTACAAATTTTACTATTTCTGAATTTATTATTTTATACCTGTTAGTGAGATAACTCTTTATCCTGTCGTATCTAACCTCTGCACCCTGCCTTTCAAAAACCTCTTGAATATTTTGAACATCGATAAATATCCCAACCCTTTTCATCATACCTCCTTTATTTGTGTGTTAACTATTTACTGCACAATAATTTTGTTTTAAATTTCTTTATTTAGCACATAACAAATGCATTTAAGGTTATACTTGAAAACTCTTTTCGACTCTTCATAAAAATACACAATAATAGAAGACTGTCAACTGTCATTCTGAATATGAATCTGGCAATATATTTTAGAATATTCCTCACTTTTAGTATAAGAGTTGGGAACCTTGTATTGAAAAGGACTTGGAATTTCTTTGTCTAATATATTGAGGTTTAATGGGATAAGGAGAGCTCCTGTTTTTTATTCTCAATCATATCTTATTATAATTACATTGGTTCGTTGATTTTCAATGCATTAAAAAATTTTGCAAAAAAGCACTTGACATACTATATTTAGTGGTATCTTTTATTATTAATACTAAATATCGTATTTTTTAAAAAAATATAAAAAATAAGGAGGTGTTTTCACAATGTTTGAAAGGGTGAAAAAACGGGATGGTCGAATTGTTCCATTCGAGAAAGGGAAGATAACAGAGGCAATATTCAAGGCACTGCAGTCGACAGGTGAGGGTGGAAGGGAGGAGGCTGAGGAACTATCTGACAATGTAATGGGACAAATTGAAGAGAGGTTGAGGGGGAGGGTTCCAGACGTTGAGAGTATACAAGATTTAGTAGAAAGGGCACTTATAACGTCTGGATATGCAGAGACAGCCAAGGCGTACATACTTTACAGAAAGGAAAGGGCGGAGCTTAGAAAGGCAAAAGAGGTGTTAACTGGTGTAAAGGATGACATAAAATTATCTTTGAATGCCTTAAAGGTTCTGGAAAGACGTTATCTAATTAAGGATGAGCTGGGACGTCCCGTTGAAACCCCAAGAGAGTTATTTGAGAGGGTAGCAAATAACATCGCCCTTGCAGATAAAAAATACGACGAAAAAGCAGATATTGAAAGATCTGCAGAAGAGTTTTATAATCTTATGACCTCCTTTCTTTTTATACCAAATTCACCGACCCTTATGAATGCAGGCACCAAACTTCAACAACTCGCTGCCTGTTTTGTTCTTCCTGTTGGGGACACAATAAGTGAAATCTTTGATGCGGTAAAGTATACTGCCCTTATACATAAAACAGGTGGTGGGACTGGTTTCTCTTTCTCAAGGCTGAGGCCTAAAAATGATGTAGTGCAGTCAACGGGTGGGATAGCATCGGGTCCCCTTTCCTTTATGAGGGTTTTTGATGTAGCGACTGATGTCATAAAACAGGGTGGAAAGAGAAGAGGGGCAAATATGGGTATACTCCGATATGATCACCCCGATATTTTTGATTTTATTACTGCCAAGAGCAATGAAGGTGTACTTTCCAATTTTAACATATCTGTAGGCATTACAGAAGATTTTATGAAAGCCGTCCAGAATGGGGAAGAAATAGACCTCATAAATCCCAGGGATGGCAAATCAGTTAGAAAGGTAAAGGCAAGTGTTATATTTGATCTTCTTGTATACAATGCGTGGAAAAGTGGTGACCCTGGCATCATATTTCTTGATAGGTTGGATAGGGATAATCCTACGCCACACATCGGTCATATAGAATCAACGAATCCCTGTGGAGAGCAGCCACTCCTCCCGTACGAAGCGTGTAACCTTGGATCGATAAATTTGTCAAAGATGGCGCGGAATGGTTCTATTGATTACGAATTACTGAAGGATGTGGTACACAAATCTGTTCACTTCCTCGATAATGTCATCGATATGTCAAGATTTCCTCTGAAGCAAATTACAAATATGGTTAATGGAAACAGGAAGATAGGACTTGGCGTTATGGGGTTTGCAGATTTGCTTATTCAACTGAATGTAGCCTATAATAGTGAGAAAGCCCTTGAGGTTGCAGAGGAGATAATGAAATTTATAGCAACAGAAGCAAAGAAAAAATCTCAGGAATTGGCAAAAATAAGGGGTCCATTTCCCAATTTTAAAGGTTCTGTTTTTGATATAAAGGGAGAACCCCCCATTAGAAATGCAACACTTACTACCATAGCACCCACTGGTACTATCAGTATAATAGGGAATTGTTCCAGCGGAATAGAACCACTGTTTGCAGTAGTATATGTGAGAAATGTAATGGAGGGAACGGAACTTCTTGAGGTCAATAGCTATTTTGAGGATATTGCGAAAAAACAGGGGTTTTATTCTGATGATCTTATGAGAGAGGTTGCAAAAACAGGTTCACTCCACGATATCAGAGGAATCCCTGAAAAGGTGAAGAGACTATTTGTGACTGCTCACGATATTGAGCCAGAATGGCATGTAAGAATGCAGGCAGCCTTTCAGAAATATGTTGATAATGCTGTTTCGAAAACCGTTAATCTACCCTACTATGCAACACCACACGATGTAGAAAAAATATACATTCTTGGTTATGAACTGGGTGTAAAGGGAATAACAGTTTACAGGGACAGATCAAAGTCTGAGCAGGTTATTTATATGGGATCAAATTATAATGATATCCCAAATACTAACAAAGAGGTAAATTCCAGAAATGTTAGATATGGTGTCAACCTTGGTAATGGGCTTGTGAGAGTAGATTCTGAATACTCTGGTGGATGCGAGACCTGTTCAATATAGGCTTTACAATATGTAAATAGTTGCAGGAGGGGGACGGTTGCCGTCCCCCTCTTAATTTATTATTATAATGATATGAAAATCTTAATGGTAAATCCACCGATCTATGATTTTGCTGCCTTTGATTTCTGGCTTAAACCTCTGGGACTTCTCTATCTCTCCTCCATTGCGAAGGAAAATAAAATAGAGGTTCTCCTTCTCGATTGCCTTGATAGATTTGATGAGTTTTTTCCCGATACAAAAGTGGATAAATATGGTAGGGGTAAATTTTATTCAAGGATTATAGAGAAACCTGAGATACTAAAAAATGTGCCAAGAAATTTCAAGAGATATGGACTTCCAGAGAGGGAAATAGAAAGGAGAATAAGATCGATAATGCCTGATATTGTTTTCGTAACTGCCACTATGACATATTGGTATCTGGGTGCAGTAGAGATTTTAAATACTGTAAAGAAAATAGATAAAATGATACCTGTTTTTTTAGGTGGTGTGTACCCATCTTTGACAGAAAAACATGCTTCTACACTTGGATTTGATGAGGTTATTCCGATAAATAAACTTGATAGGCTTAAGGAAATTCTGGGGCTCAGGATGCCTTCAAAGTTTGTGAATTATCCTTTGCCAGATTATTCACATTATAAAAAACTTAGATATGTGGTCACAACTACTTCCCTGGGTTGTCCTTTTAGATGTACCTACTGTGCTTCTTATATTCTTCATAGTAAACTTGATCAAAAACCTGTTGATGCCGTCATTGATGAAGTATTATGGTATTACAAAACTGGAATGAAGGATATAGCCTTCTATGATGATGCATTACTTTATCCTCCAGAGAGGTTTTTGGCTATATTTGAAGGTCTTTTGAAAAAAAATGTAAAAATGAGATTTCATACGCCAAATGGACTTCATGCAAGATTTATCGATGATGAAATTGCAAAAGTAATGATTAAAGCAAAGTTTATAGAACCCAGAATCTCCCTGGAGACAATAAATAAGAAAATTCTTCGCCAGACAGGAAATAAGTTGACACCGGGAGATTTTGAAAGAGCCGTAAAGAGTTTAGTAAATGCAGGCTACACAAATGAGGAAATAATTGCGTATACAATGTACGGTATCCCGGGGCAAACAGTGCAGGATGTCGTAGATACATTCAACTTGCTTAAAGGGATGGGGCTAAAAATATATTTGAGTGAATTCTCCCCTGTTCCTGGTACAATATACTATAGCCTTTCTGATCCTTTACTCTCTAACAACTCAGCCTATCTTTATTATGTCGGTAAGGGGGATAAACTTGAAAAATTGAAGAGAATGAAAAATAGTATAAACGAGGGATTGGAAAATAATTAACGGTTATCTATTATCATCCAATTTTGGTTCCATTTGCCTCTTCTCTGTTCCGATGGAACCAATTTGACATAATCCTTTGGGAGAAACTCTTCTGGAATATGTACTTCTATACCAATTTCTTCAAGGAGATACCCAAGCCTTGCAATGAGGCTTTTATCTTTCATCCTGATGGCATATTTGACGAGTCTCGCAACTGAAAATTTGTTTGATATTATCTTTAGCATAGCAAGTAAATCATTAAAATCTGGACCATAATCTAATTCATCCAGCGAATCTATAAATGCCTTTTCTGGTAATGCAACCTTTATATACGTCTCCCCGGTAAAATAATCGGCAAAGCCAAAAAATTTATACGGTTTCAAGGTTACATACTTAAAGCGAAATGATCTGAAATCAAGGGGTGCCTTCCTCTTTGGGGTTGCGATGTAAATTGCATCATTTTCTTCCTCAAGAAGATTATGTATAAAAAGGGCAGTTTTGAAGGAAATGTATGAGGGCAAAACTGAGCGACATCCAATAAGAAAGGGCTCAACCTTTGCCTCGTTTAAGATATATTTCCCCTTTTCTACTTCTTTTATTCCTCCCATTTTCTTTAATTTGAGTATTATCTGTGCAGCATAATTTGACTTTATCTGAAAAAAGTGGGAAAATTCTTCAAGCGTGAAGAAAAAAAGCTCACTTTCCTTCAGGTATTTTAAAATATAATCCTTTGTCAACCTTTCTCTTTTCATATATATAATTTAATGGAAATAGTAGAATAGTCAAGAGTTAGATAAATAGCCTCGAGGGGAATCGAACCCCTATCTTCACCTTGAAAGAGTGATGTCCTGAACCGTTAGACGACGAGGCCTGGATGCTATAATTTATAAGAAAGTTTTTGTATGTCAAGAGCAGAGCCTATTGTATAAGTTTCTTGCTAAACTTGAGTTTGTCTGTATAATAATAGTATGGAAGGGTATATAATACATTATCTTAAAACAATTAAGGATATTCAGGAATTGCGAGATAAAGAGGGTGTTTTTAAGGATTTTGTTAATAACGTAGAATCCTTCATTTCCTATATTAAAGCAAAAAAAAGAGAAACAGTAGTTGAAATACTTCAAATATGTAGAAGGCTAAGGGATCTTGGTGCCCCTATCGAAGGATATAAGATAATGAAAGCAGATGCAGAATACTATCTGAGCAAAGGGATAGATAGAAATTACTGGCAAAATCTATACTTTGCCTATGCTTTTGCAAATCTTGGTTATCCTACCCCAACGATAGAAAAAGAATTGAGGCAGAAAATAAAGGATCTAAAGAGATCTAAGTTTCCAGAATTCATTCCACTTTTCCTCAATGCATATGGGAATATTTTTCACATCTACAGACAGGATTATGTTGTCGCAAGGGAATTGTACGACGAGGCGTTAAAATCGATTGAAAAAATTGACCGTAAGAGATTTGTAGAAATAACTAATAGAGAATGGGACTGGGCTTACAAACTTATAGTAAACAGTTTTATTGACCTTTTGTTGAGTATTGAAAGAAATGAAAAGGACGAAAAAATACTTGATAGACTTTTTGAGATCATTAAGGAAAATTCAGAGAGTTCCTCTTATATCCGTCTACTCTCAAGATTAAATCAGACAGAAATATATATTGCAAGGGACAAGATAGAAGAAGCAGAAAATTTGGTTAAAAGAATGCTTAAAGATACCCCCAAAGAGCTGGATAGATATTTGATGCCCTCTGCTAATCGATTGAGGGGTTTGATTGAAGCAAAAAAAGGTAATACCGATGAGGCTGTAAAGTATTGCCTTGCCGCATTTGGAAACTCAAGTTTTTTTGGTAATACGCTTGATGAAAAATACGCTATTAGATCTCTAATCAAAACATTCAGAATAATGGCTGCAAATGTACCTTTAGAAGAGAAAGTGGCATTTTACAAGGACAAGGGTTTATTTGACTCCTTTTTAGAGATTTTGAGGCTTAAAGATTGGTATCTGGGGGAGGAACATTCTCAGAGTGTCTCCGCTCTCTCTTTTCGGCTTGCTGATGCCCTTGGTTTTAGCGAAAAGGAGAAGGGTTTGGTAAAAAATGCCGGTCTTTTACATGATATTGGGAAAATTATGATTCCATGGTTTACCCTTAACAAGACCTCTGAACTGGATGAACTTGACTGGGAGATCGTTTATTATCATACTATAGAAGGATATAGAATGCTTAATTCCCTAGGCCTTTTTAAAAAGGCAGAGGTTGTAAGGGATCACCATGAAAGAATCGATGGCAGCGGCTATACAACAGGCAAGAAGAATATTCCTATTACAACCGAAATCGTTGCTATCGCAGATGCCTATGATGCAAGCGTGACGCCAAACAGACGTTATAAGAAAATTAAATCAAGAGAAGAGGCGATAAGAGAGATAGAAGAAGGTGTGAGAGGGAAATTTTCAAAAAAACTTATTGAGGCACTTAAGAAGGTCTCAACGTGAGTGGGTTATCTTCAATATTTTTCCTCTACCATTAATCGTTACCCTCAATATCTTCTGAATTTCTGTACCATCCTCTGTGGTGAAATATTTTCTGAAGACCGCAATCCAGACCCTTTTCTTTTTCGGACCCTTCATACCTGCCTTTTTTGCAGTCCCTCCAGAGATCGATAGGAGTCTTTGCTCGATGTGTGGAGCAACGTCAGAAAATTCTTTGAATTCTGTTTTTATTTTTTTTCTTACGATTTCTTCAATTTTCTGTTTATCCATTCTTCCTCCTATATGATAATCTGGGATCACCATATAACACAAACTGGTATAGTGTTTTCTGGTCATCCTCGTCAAGAATACCCTGACTCTCCATCATATATTTAAAGAACCTATGTTTTGCCTTTACAAGCGCAAATCCGGCGGGGGTGCCCCGGAGAATTTCTTTAAGAAAATACCAGGAGAGTAAGTCTGCCTCTGAAGATGGTGGTGTATAAGGACCATAGGCAATGGTTGTTGAACCCAGAAAGATCGAGCTTCCCCTTTCAAGAAATTTTAGTGCGATAGAGGTATCCTTATTTTTCTCTATAATGTAAGCACCATAACACGCCTCAGATACAACAATACCATTTTTTAATTCTAATTTATTAATATTTGAGGGGGTTAGTGCAATGGGGTAAGATTCTCCCTTCTGACCATACCAATTTGGAGAGGTATCAGACCCATGGAGGTTGAAGTAAAAAAATGTGGTGCTGTCCTTTATTCTGATCGATTTATGCGTTTTGGGAGGACAGACATTAATTTTGTCCCCATGAAGAATACTGTATACTGCCTTTGCTGCTTCTTTCCAGACGAAGGCAGTGTATCCAAAGGAGTGCTTTTTTATGTCTTTTCTATCCAGTTTATCAATCGTTGCAGTAAAGAAGTCTAGATCATTTCCATCGGGTATCCTTGAAATCGAGCGCTCTGGAAGCAGAAAATTTTTATCGATAGATGCATATGGATTATCCGAAAGGACAAATTCGTCGCCGTCATACGCAGGGTTCTTGATTCTATAGAACGGGATCAATCTATCTCCACCAAGCAGAATAAAATGGTCGCCTTTCTTTTCAAATTTTTTTAGATTTAGTCTTATCCTTTCAGATTTGCACTGGTAGATCGAAAATCCCCTTTTTGTCATTTTATCAAGAAATTTTTCAAATTCATCCGTTCTTCTTTTGCCAAATCTCTTTTTTGTTTTTTCCCTATCCCATATTAGATATACCAATACCTTCCTCCTTTCTTTTTAAAAATATGTAAAGGGCAAAGATATCAGAAGGAGAAACCCCTGCAATTCTTGATGCCTGACCAAGTGTGTCAGGCCTTCCCTTTGCGAGTTTTTGTCTTGCCTCAATTGTGATTGTTTTTATCTGGTAGTAATCAATATTATTAGGTATCTTTACCTTTTCCATTTCTGCAAGTTTCTTTGCCTGGGCAATAGCTCTTTGAATATAACCGTCGTACTTAGCAGCGATTTCTACCCTGAATGCAATTTCATCAGGGAATTTCTCACCGAGATAATCTTCAACATCACCAATATGTACTTCCGGCATTTTCAGGATATGGAAGAGAGTATTCTGTTTCTTTACTCCATTAAAGGAATTTGATCCGACCTTTATTGCCTTTAGTTTTTTTATTGTCTCTCCCAGTTTTTTTTCTCTCTCTGTCACTCTCTCAAATACTTTTTTTTCAACCAGTCCAAATTTTACCCCATATTTCATAAGTCTTTCATCTGCATTATCCTGCCTGAGAAGCAATCTGTATTCTGCCCTTGATGTAAATAATCTATAAGGCTCCTTTGTGCCTTTCGTTACAAGATCATCGATTAGAACACCTATATAAGCCTGGTCTCTTCTAAGTGTAAATGGTTTCTCTTTTTTTACTGATAGCGCGGCATTTATTCCTGCCATTATACCCTGCGCAGCCGCTTCTTCGTATCCTGATGTACCATTTATCTGTCCAGCAAGAAATAGCCCTTTTATTTTCTTTGTTTCGAGGCTATGTCTCAATTGGGTAGGAAAAACATAATCATACTCGATGGCGTATCCGGGTCTTAAAAATTCCACCTTCTCAAGTCCCTTAATAGTTCTCATAAAGTTCAGTTGTATCTCTTCGGGTAGGGATGATGATACACCGTTGAGATACCACTCGTTTGTATTGAGGCCGTCTGGTTCAATAAAAACTGGATGTCTATCTTTGTCTTTAAATTTCATCACCTTATCTTCCAGGGAGGGACAATTTCTTGGTCCTATACTCTTAATTATCCCAGCGTAAAGTGGGGCAAGGTTGATATTTTTCTTAATGATATTATGCGTTCTGGGATTTGTGTATGTAAGGTAGCAAGGCACCTGTAACGGATTAAATTCTGTGGTCCTGTGTGAAAAATGTTCGGGATTGTCATCCCCTGGCTGTACTTCCAACCTATCAAAATCGATGGTTCTTCCATCCACCCTTGCAGATGTTCCTGTTTTGAGTCTCCCCAATTCAAACCCAAGTTTTTTAAAAGAATCTGATAGTCCCTCAGATGGAGGCTCCCCCAATCTACCAGAAGGGAAGTGTACCATCCCGATATGAACAAGTCCCTTCAGAAATGTCCCTGTTGTGACAATTACTGTGTTAGCATAATATTCAGTGCCAATATTAGATATAACACCTACTACTCTGTTATTCTCAACAATTATCTCATTCACCATAGCTTGCTTAACATTAACATTCTCTTCAAGGATTTTCCTCATCTCTGTCCTGTAGTTTATTCTATCTACCTGTGCCCTTAAGGACCATACACTGGGCCCCTTTTTTTTATTCAGGGTTTTAAATTGAATCCCCGTTTTATCTGTATTATATCCAATTTCTCCTCCAAGGGCATCTATTTCAAATACAAGGTGAGATTTGGCAATTCCGCCAACAGAGGGGTTACAGGACATCTGGCCTATCATATCAAGATTAATAGTAAGTACAAGAACATTCATCCCCATCCTGCTTGCAGAAAGGGCTGCCTCAATTCCTGCGTGTCCAGCACCGACAACTATTACATCATATTTTTTCAAATATCTTTACCTCAACTATGCCTTCAAGTCCCTTTTTGAAATCTTCTGCATCCCTCCGTGAACCTACAATTTCCCCATAATGCATGGGAATTGCTATGGATGGCTTTATTGCCTTTGCAGCCTCAATTGCCTCCTTTGAATCCATAACATATGTCCCTGAAACGGGTAAAAGTGCTATGTCACATTCAATTGATTTCATTTCTGGTATAAAATCAGTATCTCCTGCATGGTAGATTTTGATCCCGTCCAACTCAACAATATATCCTATCCATCCATTTGATTTAGGGTGGAAGGCTTTTCCTATATTGTATGCTGGAACTGCCTTTACATTTAAACCATCAATGATTTTTTCTTCACCTCCTCTTATAATCTCTAAATTGCCCCTTACCTTTCCAAGTCCATCGGGAGGGACGACAATTTTTGTACTATCCTTCTGGATTTTTTTAATATCCTCAATAGAAAGATGATCGTAATGTAAATGGGTGATGAATATAATATCTGCTGGAGGGAGGTCCTTTTTTAAGCGAAATGGGTCAAAGTAGATGTTTTTACTATTCCGTATAAGGAAGCCATCGTGGCCAAGATAGGATATTCTTTGTAGAAAATCTTCAATTCTTTTATCCATATTTACCTCCTTTTTTATAATTTATACACGGTAAAAACATAAAAGCAAGAAAAAATATAAGCTTACTTTCACCAATACCGTTTTGCCTTTTTTCCTATTCTATTTTCTATATCCTATATTTTGTCTTTCCCATTGTCGTCATTGTGAGCCATTCTTCTCGTTTGTAGTGCGGTGTGGCAATCTCGTAGTTAATGTCTTTTGCCTTTGTTGTTTGTCTTTTTCCCACGATTCACGGTCTTTATGACTTCCGCATTAATATGTACCTTGTCTTTATGTCGTGTTCAGCCGTTAAAAGTCTTTTTCTCCTGCTGTATGTCCTTTTTCCTTGCTTTTCTTTCTATACTTCTCCTACCTCGTCTGTTGGGCGGGCAAGGTTCACAAGATAAAATCTTACTTGCGTGAGAATCTGCAGTTAAAGCCTCCGGTGTCCTTTACCTTGCTTATCTTCTTGCTTCTCTCCTACCTCGCTTCTCTCCCTACTTGGCTCCTACCTTGCTTCTCTTTCTACTTCTCTCCTACCTTGCTTTTCGTTCTATACTTCTCCTACCTCGTCTGTTGGGAGACCAAAAAGAAAAAATAAAAAAA
>Ga0190349_1000156_pt1 | contig 24653 bp, 37 predicted proteins | sample 48721378_MG_FD_179798 | JGI IMG/M metagenome (GOLD analysis project Ga0190349, IMG submission 179798) | Hydrothermal vent microbial mat bacterial communities from Southern Trench, Guaymas Basin, Mexico - 4872-13-7-8_MG | ecosystem: Environmental > Aquatic > Marine > Hydrothermal vents >...
TTACCAGAATAAATTAAACAGATATGAAAACAAATTGTGGGTTGCAGTAGAGGATATTGTAGAAAAGTTATATGCAAACTGTGGATATAAAAAAGAAATAGATAATGTTTTGAATAGGATTATTGACGCACTCACCAAAAACTCTTCGGAAGCTAATGCTTCCAAAAAGAAAACCTAACAAAGAAAGGAGGTAAAAAAATGGGAAAAGGAATAAGAGGAAAAAGAGATGGGACAGGTCCTTACAGATATAGCTACCAAAGAAAAAACTACGGAAAAGGAAAAAGACAACAAAGAGGAGAACCCTGTCCAGAAAGATAGTATGTAAAAAGAGAAGGGAGGTGAAAGAATGAGTTGGATAAGAATTGTGCGGGTAAGTAAAGAAAAAGAAGAGCTACTGAAGCATCTAGATAAGAAGGAAATAGAAATAACTAGAAAGGCCGCAATGGCTGATAAGGTATTAGACACACTCGGTGTACCATCGCACACTGAGACAGGAAAGCAAATTCGTGCTGCAGTTGCTATGGAGTTACTTGGAAGTGAGTTTGAGATGATTGACAAATACAGCAAGGGCGTATTTGTCAAAACCGTTGGAAAAAAGGGGATGATGGAGATAATGGCTTTGCTGAATGAAATGGGGTTATTAACAAAAAGTAGTTCCGAAAAAGTAAAGCAGCTAGAGCACGAAGAAAAACCACAAGAGCAAAAGCAACAGAGGGGGTAGAAATGTTTGCAAGTAGGATTTTTCATTTCAGTGCAGCACACTACTTGCCTAACTATCAGGGAAAGTGTAGCAATCTGCATGGCCATAACTACAAATTAGTTGTGACTATAAGAGCAAGCAAGCTAGATAACCAGGGAATGGTTATGGACTTCGCAGAAATAAAAAAGAAAGTTAAAGAAGTGCTTGATTTCTTTGACCACAAGTGCTTGAATGATATTCGCTACTTAGATGGCTTTAGTGTTAGTATGAATAACCCAACAGCGGAAAACATAATACTTAGGTTATGGAAACTGATTAAGAACAGAATACCAAGACTTCACAAGCTAACTCTCTATGAATCAGAGGATTGTTACATTGAGTACGCAGGTGAGTTTGCTGAGGGCAAATAGAGGTGAACTAGATGAAGATACACGAGATATACCTTAGCCTGCAAGGCGAGGGTAGCGAAGTAGGAAGGCCTTGTGTCTTTGTTAGGTTGCAAGGATGTAACCTCTCATGTAGCTGGTGTGATACAACGTATGCAAGAAGTAGAAGTTTGCGTGTACGTGACTTAAAGGTGAAGCACGTTCTGCAGGAGATTGACGCTCTATCTGATGGTGGTGCTTGTAAGCTTGTTGAGATTACAGGAGGAGAGCCAATGCTCCAAGCAGAAGAAGTCATGATGCTTGGAAAGCATTTAAGGGATGCACACTATGAGATTCTAATAGAAACGAACGGAAGCATTGATTTAAGTGCATATCAGTGTCAGTGGATTAGGTATGTAGTTGACTACAAGCTACCATCGTCAGGTATGGAGAGTAAGATGTGTTTAAAGAATCTAAAGGTGATTAAGAAAAAGGATGAGCTGAAATTTGTTGTTCAAGATTACAAAGACTTCAAGAGAGCGCTGGGTATTATAAGAGAGCATAGGCCAAGAAGTCAAATCCTATTCAGTCCGGTTTGGGGTAAACTGTCTCCTGCAGAGTTAGCAGATTGGATACTCACTGAAAGAATCGACTGCAGGCTAAGCTTACAGCAACACAAGATTATTTGGGGAGAAAACACAATAGGAAAATGATTGAGCTGAGCTGGAGCAAATACCTAGAGCTCACTGAAAAGCTATATAAGAAGATTGTAGATAAGTTCACAGTAGATGGAAAAGCAATCGTTCCATTTACGAGTGTGATTGGGATTAATAGAGGTGGGAATATTCTTGCAACAATCCTATCTCACAAGTTTCACATACCGTGTGGAATAGTTTCTGCTAAAAACACAACATACAACGAATCTCAGCTAGAGACAGCTGGTGTTATTGTTAATAGACATGTGAGCATGGTTATGTTAAAACCTGGTTGTTTAGATTACGTTTTGCTTGTGGATGACATAGCAGACACTGGAGAGACTCTCTGGGCCGTGGCAAAAAGAGCAGAGTGTATATGTGCAAATAAGATTTGTGTTGCTACACTAGTGTACAAGCGTAGGTCTCGTATTGTGCCAGACTTTTACGCTGTTGTTGCTCCAGATGATTCCTGGGTTAAGTTTCCTTATGAGACTGGTGGTGGGTTTAACCCTCAGAGGCTACACAAAGCTTCTTTGCCATACCCTCCTTCGGATAACCCACCACCAGCACAACAAGAAGAAAAGAGTGAAATGGAGGTGAATCAGATGAACGTTGCATCTAGCTTGAGCGAGATGCTAAAAAAGGCAAGACGAGTAGTTGGTGAAAAGAAGAGGAAAGTGTTCGGTAGAAAGGAACAGGTAGAAGCATTGATTGCTGAGAATCCGAACATAACGAACAGAGAGATTTGTGAGAAGATAGGGATACATCCAAGCTACTTGGTAAGAATAAGAAAGAAGATTGGAAGGTGATGCAGATGATTGTGAGTCCAGAACAGGTTCGTGCTAATAGATGGGTAGCGATAGGTAAAGAAACGATTGAAAGCAGGGACAAAAGAATACAACCAAACGGCATAGATTTGACAGTTGAATCTATACACAGAATGGAGGGACAAGCAACGATTACGAAAGATAACAAGAGCTTACCTGTTTATGTTGAGCTGAGAGCAACAAACACGATTGATGGAAGGAAGATGTGCAAGCTAGAAGCAAATCAACCATATCTCTTACAGGTAGCTGAGACAATCAGTGTTCCTAAAGATAAAGTAGGGTTGGTATGGATGAGAAGCACATTTAATAGGTGTGGATGTCCTATCTTTGCTTGTGTATTTGACTCAGGATATGAGGGAAAGCCTACATTCACAATCTATCCACACATCCCTCTTTATCTTGAGAAAGGAGCAAGAGTTGCACAGATTCTCTTCTTTGATGCGAAAGCTGCCAAAACATACAAAGGAAGCTACCAAAGAGAGGGGTTAGAATGAAATTTAACAAAGACCTTATTGAGGAAGGAGTGAAGCTAATAATAGCAGGGATTGGTGATAACCCTGAGAGAGATGGTGTAAAAGATACACCAACACGCGTAGCAAGGATGTATGAAGATATACTGAATGGATATGACGAGGAGTGTGAAATCAAAAAGCTTGCCAAGGTATTTGAGGACAAAGCAGAAGATATGGTTGTGGTTACTAACATTCCATTTTATAGCTTTTGTGAACATCACATGCTACCATTCGTTGGTAAGCTACACATTGCATACATACCTACAGGCAAAAAGATTTTGGGTATAAGCAAGCTGGTTCGCATTGCTCGGATATATGCTAAACGACTACAGGTGCAAGAGAGATTGACTAGACAGATAGCAGATGCAATAGAGAAGCTAGTTCCAAACAGAGGCGTTGCAGTAAGGATAGAAGCAGAACATATGTGCATGAGCATTAGGGGAGTAAGAACACCTGGTGCTAAAACAATTACTACAAGATTAACAGGGTTGTTTAAGAAGGATGCTAAAGCACGTAGTGAATTCATAGAGGCGGTTGGTAGTAAAAATGGCTAGGGGTCCAATTTCATCTAAGCTAGAATTAGTTAGAATTGAAAGAAGGAGACAAAAAGCAAGAGAAGCTAGAAGGAGAGGGAAGCCAATCAAAGATAGAGGTGAGAACAAGACGTTGGGGGAATTCATATGAAAAAAACAATCTTTGTCAAGACAACATTTGATGGAATACATAAATGGAAGAATGCACCGAGTGTTGCTTGGCATCTCAGATATCCACATAGGCATAGATTCTATGTAGAGCTTGAAGTAGAGGTTAAGACCAACGATAGAGAAATAGAGTTTTACTTTCTCAAGGATTGGTTAGACAAAGTCCTAAAAGGAATGTTTAAGGATAGAAGTTGTGAGCAAATGTGCGAATACATCTTAGATAAAGTAAGACAAAGATTTGGAGGTGAAATGTATGTTAAAGTCGAAGTCTCCGAAGACAACCAAAATGGAGCAAGACTATATTATGATGGCAAACGACGTAGTTAGAGAGTGTCTGAAGTTGATGGTTGAGAGACGTGCAATGTATGGTGACTCTTGGAAGAGTGTTAGGCATGTTACATCATTCATAGATTACATTGTGATGAAGCTTGACAGAGTTTTTAAGTTAGCAGAAAAACCAAGGAATCAAAAGAAAATAGAAGACCAGTTAAAGGACACAATAAATTATTGCATCTTTGCTATACTCTGGCTGAGGCAAAAAAAGGAGGTGTGTTTAAATGAATGCGAGACAAATAAAGCTAGCAATTATAGCACCAGTACGGCATCCTGGCTTAATGCTTGGTGAGGTGTTGATGATACTACCAGCACATTTTGAGGAGCATGAACACTCAAAGGAAGCTGTTCAAGAGTTTGTTGATGCAGTGAAATACTCAAGTAAGTATAAAATATTAGATAATGGTGCTGCAGAGGGTAAGGTGATGCAGCAGGATGAACTAATCGATTTAGCTGAAAAGTTAAGAGTGGATGAAATCATAGCACCAGATGTTCTATACAACTCACAAGAAACAATAAAAAAAACAAAAAAGTTTATGTCCAAGTGTCCAAGCAAGTTTAGGGTCATGGCTGTTCCTCAAGGAAGGAAAGCAAGCGAGTGGATAGATTGTCTTGTAGAACTGCAGGATTTAGGTGCAGATGTTATTGGCTTTTCAAAGTTTTCTACAAGGGTATGCTTTAGAGAAATAACGTTGAGAAATGAAATAGCACCAAACAGATTAGCAGCAATTCGATACGTATTAAAAAGAAACCTAATACAGAAACCGATACATCTCCTTGGTTTGAGAAATCCACATGAGCTAAGCAAAGTATCTACAGACGTTGTTAGAAGCTGTGATACTTGCTTACCGATATTTGCAGCAAAGCTACAAAGAAGCATGTTCTCATTAGAAGGTGTTGAAACATCAGAACACTATTTTAGATGGAAGCTAAGTCGAACAGATGTAAGGGCAGCACTGAGGAATATATACGAGTTGCGTTGCATTGCAGATAGAAAATGCTACTGAGAAACAAACAAGCTCGGTTAATAACTGGAATTGATTATTTTCGTGAAGGTGAGGTAACCTGCATTACAAAGTTATCCGCAGTAGCAGATATGACATATGGGCACGCTTCAAGAGTGCTAAAGAACTTTGAAAAGCTTGGCTTAATTCGCAGAAAGAAAATAGGTAGAACCTGCCTGCTTGAACTAACAGAGAAAGGAAAGAGAGTACAGAGTCTCATCCTCAAACTGAAACAAGAGCTAAAATGTTAGTTCAGTGCGCTTTTAGATTTAAGAATAAAATAATATATACAAAGAGAATGAGTTATACAAAAGCAAAACTATTAGGAATGGATATAAATCATAGACAAATAGAAAGAAATGAGATTGTTTTTGATATAGATGCCCCAGATAGACAGAAATCTTATCAAGTAATGGACTATATATCTGCAAGGCTATGTTGTGATGAATATACACACAAAGTATACGATACTGGGAATAAGGGATATCATATTCACTTAATTATTCCTGAGTTAGGGGATTATAAATATGGTAATAGAAAAAACATAAGGAGATTATTTATGACGTATTATTCAAATAAATATAAGGAGTATATAGATTATCAAAAGGTAAGTGATAAGGTAATGATTAGATTAGAGAATAGTATTCATGAAAGGACAGGGAAGAAGAAGAGATGCATATTTGAGGCTAACTTTGATAAAGAAGAGAATACACTTCCTTTATGGATTAAGGAACTAGTAGAAGGTATTATTGTAAAGAGAGAGACATCATCCTTATGCAATATAGATTGGCAGACAAGTAATAAAGTCCTCAATTGGTGCTTGAATAATAGAATACCAGATGGGAATAGAAATATCTGGTTATTCAAGAACCTAGCAATATTAATTATGGAACTTGGTCTTGAAAATAATACTGCCTTGATAAGTAAGATTCATCAAAATACAGGTGAAAGAAGAAAGGATATATATGGGTGGATTAGGTTTTTTAAGAAAAAAGGAACATATAGGTATAATAGGAAAGAGGTCGAAAAATGGTTCAGACTTCACGGAATAGAACTGTAAAGCTGGTTTTAGATAGAGTTGCACCGTCTGTGAACAGTGCATACTATTTCAAGCGAATAGGAAAAAGAACGATTAAGATAAAGACAGTCAAAGCGAAACAATTCTTTGAGTACGTTAAGGACAAACTGAAGCAGATAGATTATGTAACTTTTACTGGTCCGGTAGAAGTTAGCATAAAATTAATTTTTGGCAATAAGCAAAGACACGACATTGATAATTATCAGAAACTTACAAACGATTCTCTTTGTGGTGCAGTTTGGTTAGATGATAATCAGATTCATAAAATCACAACAGAAAAGTTTTATGTGAAAGGATGCGCTAAGACAATCATAGAAGTTAAACCATATAAACAAACGGAGGTGAGAGAATGCCAAACCTTTTGAAAGATGAGTTTACGACAAGGATGGAAGGAGACAAAATTATCTTCAGAAGAGTTTTGGAAGAAGAGTTTGATGCAGAGGAGTACTTAAGACAACTAAAATCGTTAGAGCAAAGCGGAGATAGAATCAAGGAGCAATTAGAGAAATACCGAAAAGAGCTCAAGGAAGCTAGTAAGTGGAGAGAGAAGGCTGAGAAAATCAGAGAAAAAGAAATTGAAAAGGTGAGGGAGGAGGTGGCAAGGGTTCACAATGAATCCAGAAAAAAGAAAAAGGACGCTTCGTGAAAGAAAAGAGAGATTGCATAAAGCGATAGGGAAAGCACTGAAGCTAGAGACAAGAGTAGCTATGATAGAGGAAGTTCTGAGAAAAATCTTTAGAGAGCTTGAGAAGTGTCGTCTTAGGGAGCAGCAAATAATTTTGATGTTCAAGATGCTCTTGGACAAAGGATATCGCAGAACTAATCCACCGACTATGAGGAAGATAGTTGCATTCATGGAAGAGCTAGTGATGAAGAATGCAAGCTTGGTTGAAAGTGAGAACGAAGAGCCACCAGATTTGCTCAGTGAAATTCTAAAGAATGAGGAAGAAAAGAAATAACAGTGTGCGCATCATGGTGCGTTGTCCTAACTATAACTGGTGCAGCGCACCAAAGTGTCCATTAGATATAAATATGAGCAAGAGAGTACAGCTACCTGGTGACCCAAAGTGTACTGCTACAAAAAGAACTAGACTTCGCATTGGTAAGGAATTACCTATGAAAGGACTTACACCTCGTGAGTATGCAGCAATCATTAGAACTTACGGGTCGTTAAGGGCGTATAAAAGAGCGAAATTCAAAAATACTGTAAAAAAAAGTTTTAAATCAATCAAAGATATCGCAAAAATTCAATAAAAAATCGTTTTTATCCCTGCAAATTTTTAAAAAAAATTTTTCAAAATGTATTTCATCCTTTTAAAAATTTTTTACAGGGATAAAAAAATATTAAATCGTTTTTTACGTTCTTCTATTATTCAATTGCTCTGCGTATTCCCCAGCCAACTAAAATTGTTGACAATCCCTTTGCAATTGCAGTTAAAACTGGGAACTCTACTCCAAGTTGTTCTAGCGTTATAACCAATCCCCAACCAATAGCACCCCAAATTGTTCTACTTTTGTACCAAGGCTTACTTTTCATGTTTTTCACCTCCAACCAAATATTTTAGATAGCAGACTTATCAAGCCTGCAAATCCTCCTCCACCACCAAATACCTTTGCAATTGTCTTTGCACTCGCTACATCCTTTTCAATATTCTCTATTCTACATGCATGCTGTTTCAGTTCGTCACGCATCCATGCCTGAATGCGTTCAAGCTTTTCGTCATGCTCTTTTTGTTTCGCACGTATGTATTCTAGGTGTGTCAACACCTTTGCTTGAAACGCATTTCTTTTATTGTTTGCCATCTTTCATCAACCAGGTTTGGTATGCTTCTCTATATTCTTGAGCAACACGGTCTATGTGCTCTACCCACTCCTCTGGCATTTGACCTCTGCAACTCTCCACTAAATACTCAACTTTTTGGAGTGTAGCAGGCTCATACTCATCTGTTTCTCGTGCAGTTTGCTCAATGCTTTTAATTTGTTTCAAGGTATCTGTAAAGACTATCCATTCTACTGACTGATTTAAACTTCTTGTATCTCCACAAACCAAACAGGTATATAACTCAAAAGCGTAGTGTCCTAAAAAGTTCTGGTCTCCATCATATCTGTGCGGTGTAGAATGATTGCATCTATTGCAAATTAACCTTAGTTCTATTCCCATTTAAAACACCACCGTATCATGTTGTGCCCAAGAGTACAAGTGATTTGTAGTCCACCATATCTCTCTATACTTACTCATCTTTCTATGTGGTATTTTCAAATATGCGCTCATAGATTCACGGTACCAGTAACACCAATCAAGAACAAACCACTCATTATATTGCTCAGAGAGATAAATAGTGTATGCATGTCCTACCTTCTTTGCAGGATTGGTAGGTGATTGAACATACCCAGCACACACCTTTATTCTCCACTCTGGCACACCTGCAAGGATAGCTAATTTATATATCAGTATCGCACCATCTTCACAATCACCAGTTCTCATCAAAAGCGTCTGTGTTGCATTTTGCCAATACTCGGCCTTCTTCCAAACGTCAAAATCGCCTTTATATCTTACCCAGCTATGCACCCACCGAAGTATATCTATCACTTTGTCATCATTATACTTTGTTGTTGTTATAGACTGCGCTATTGGTTTTAAGTACTGCTCTATTTCCTCTTTCGTATCGCCATTTAAGATGTCTCTGACATCTACATAACCTAATCCCCTAAATCTGCATAGCACAGTTGTTCTATGCCACCTGCTATTCCATCTCTTTTTCAAATATGCATCTAAAACAGGTCTAAATAAGTCATAAAATGGTCTTGGAAATACCAACATCATTTTACTCACCTAACCACATTGCTCTCAATACACCTATGCTTAATATGCCTCTATTTGTCGTGCTTATACTACTTGGCTCCTTTAAGGTTAGTTTCACTTTAAAGCTAGTGCCAGTATTTGGTGTAGCAGTTAGCGTTCTTAGTGAGGCGGTTGTATAGTTGCTACCGTTATCAGAGCTCATGCTTAATGATGCACCAGTATCACTCAAGTTGCTGTCTGACCCTACTCTACCCCAGGATAGGTCTGCAATCCCTTGCTTGATTGTAAGGCTATTTGTGTTTGGTAGAGCAGTTGTAACTAGCGCTGTTGTATTATTGCCTCCTGTTGAATAACCAATTGGATAGATATTTGCGGTAGCAGCAGGAGGACTACCTGAGCTATATCCTGTGCTCACTGCAAACCTAAGATACCAGTTGCTTAAACCAGAAATACTTACACCTGTTCTTGTAGGTGTAGACCCATCATCATCCCAATGTGTAAACGTTCCAGCAGATTTGTTCACAAGAATCCTCATAGTACCGGACTTGTTTGTATTGTGAACAGAAGCGATGTCCACATGTGAGCTTCCATCACTAAACTGGATGTAACAATATCCATCTCCGTTTCCAGGACTTACAGACAACGAATAAGCAAAGACAATTTCACTGTTCCCTGAAAAGGACTTAAAATCCAATCCGCTTGTACCATTGCTAATTGCTACAGAAGAACCATTGCCGCTGCAGCTCAAGACCATCTTGTTTGAAGAATAGCTTGGTGCTGAGCCACTTGTAGACCACTTGCTACTATCCACAGACCCATCTGGCGTAAACCTATCAAACACTGTACCTGGAAAGAAAACTGCTCCTTCACCGGCTAATGCAGTTTCCCACAAGCAAGTGCTATTTGATTGGTCTATGTAGCTTGCATTACTAAATGCATCTTTTCTATAGTTGGTTAATGTAGCTGAGGAGTCATCAATGAGATTCATGGTTTGAATTAGCAACGGTGACAAGACGGTTATTGCTTTGCTATCTACTCCATCATGGTCATGTCCTGACGATATACTTTCAACTGTGTCTATTACTGATTGCCAATCACTTCCTCTTAAAACATCGCCATCATTTCTATCAACTATTGCCACTTACATCACCTCACTAGAGATACTTTCTTAGCTTAGACAAAATCTCCTTTTTTGTTTGACGCTTTATATTATATTTAATGGGTATGTTCTTTTTCTTAATCCAATTCTTTATCTCCTTCTCCGTCCAAGTCTCATCTGGTACGTCTTCACGTTTAAGTATCTTTAGTTCCTGGAGTCTTCTTTGATTCCTTGGCAGGCGTGGTGTAGTTCTAAAGTGCTCAAAGTTTATTACGTCTATGTCTGCAATATTCTTTCTTCTACTTTCTAGGTATTCTATAAATTCCTCAACTAACTCTTCATCCTTATCCCGACCTAAGTCATCAAGTCTAAGCAATGCACTTTGACTGACAGTATATCCTTTTTTGTGTAATGCATCTGCAATCTCCTTTATTCCCATTTTCTCACCTCACACATTCGTAAAAATATATTTATCAATCTCATATACCTGAAACAAATTGTTTTTTTCAATCAAGCCGTATCTTACTTCACCAAATAGCGTTCCATTTGTAGATGCATTAAAATTACCGCTTTTTGCTACATCTACACCATTTAGTTGGCTTGTAGTAAGTAGCGTCTCGAAAGTAACGATATTTCTTGTTCTACTTTGTGCAGCAAATGCATTTCTCTGTTCATTGCTACCACCACTATCCCAAGTAGATGCTGTATGACTTGAGGTTGGTGTAGACGTAGCATCATTCCATTCAGTATGCGAGGGTGGTGTTCCACTACCTGTTCCAATCCAATCACGAATTACATTCAATCCTTCATCAACAACAACTGTATAACCAGGTGAAGCATCAGCAACCTCTAGCTTAAAAGTATATCTATATTGGTTTGCAATGCTCATATCGATAGAGGAGTGTACTTTTCTAAAGTACATTATCCCACCAGATGATGCAGTAAATAAGCCAACCTCTGTTACATCGCTTTGAGACACATCTGTGAACACTGCTTCGTATTGAATCGTCTTCGAGCTAGATGTATCCACACTAACCTCTGCTCTTGATTGAACCTCTGAACCCAAGTCTGTTTGCGATTCACTATAGGAACTACTATCCGTACCAATTCCAACATGTGTAGGTATACTAGCAGACTCGCCATTAAACCACTTTGCAAGCTCATTTAAGCAAGAATTCGTCACTTTCTCAGTGGAATTATCCTCTTCAACAGTAACCCATGAACCCATCACTGCAGTACCCAATACATTTCCAGCAGCAGTTCCTAGTATGCCATTTGTGCTGTGACCTAAAATGAAAGCATTATTGATTGCTCTGTAATCTAGTTTGAAATAGGTCTTCACCAACTTAACTCTATACTGAACGAGAATAAACTCATTTGATATTAGGTCTCTCCTAACCTGCTCGGTTCTGATGCTCTCTCGTTCATTTATTGCTTGACCTAAAAGACGTCCTAGCTTTGACATTTTTACTGAAGTGCTGCTACTGTTTCATCCTCCTCGAACGTTAGGGTTGTTTCCCAAAAAGTGGATTTTATCTCACTCAACCTAAGTGGATGTGCATTATGCAACCCAAATGATGGCAGTGTAATGTGATATGCAGAGCCTAAGCTCTCACTATTTGACTGATAGATAGTAAATGTTGCTTCATATCTGGGATTGCTATACAGCTTTATTATTCTATCAGTCCTATCGTGTCCTTGCCAATATGCTTCCAATCTGATTTCATCTATCCATTCTTCATCAGAATCAACTGCTTTTGCTGCACTAGATGAGTATGTTCTATCTTGCATGCTTGTATGCGGTACGAACTGAAACTCCCAGTACCCATTTCCATCACTATCATAGTCATTCGGAAAGTTGCTTTTTCTATGACCATCAGGGGTCTTGTCAAACTTATCAGGATGTGCTTTAAACTCAGCATTAATTAGCTCATCACCTATCCCAGCAGTGGTAGTAATGTACTTCCATTTACTACCAAGGGAAGATTGAGATGCGGGGTTATAGTTAAGATACTCCATTCCATTTCCTGCAGGGTCAAAACCACAATTATAGATAACAGCGTTTATTACTTCGTCTGTTGACCTACTTGCTTTAATTTCCATTGGCTCTACACCCTGTGTGATTTCATTACCAGATGTTACATTCGGGTCTTTATACCTTACATAAAAACCATACCTCCCATTACTGTCTCTCTTAACCCAGTACACATATTGTCCATCTCCTGTATACGAATCAGACGTTAGTTCCTCTATGATTTCAATAGCACGCTTATATGCAGTGCTATACTGAACATCTGGAAAATCAGAACCATCACTTTTTTTAGTTGGATTACCTAAGTTGCTCCACTCTGTTGCAGCTCCTTCAAATGAACCGCCACCATATATCCACTTATCAGATGGATTTCTCCTATTCAAACTAGCAATCACATCCTGAACAAGCTCATACCACTTCTTCGAGGAACTAGAGTAATCCTTTCTAACAAATGCGAGTGCACCAAAGATTGCTTCTATTATACCAACGCCTCTAACTTCTATTTCTCTCCTAGTGTCATTCGCTATAAGTCGTGGTTCTGTTATCGTTCCCTCTATTTGAAATGCTGTGTCTTTTTCAGTATCACTCATACTAGACCACTCTTTATCCTGCCACAACCAGATTGCTACTTTATCATCAGCAGAAATTACCTCAAATCGAACTTCAATATTATCGGTGCCTGAGCTAGGTGCTGCACCAAAAGCTAGTGTGGTTCCACTAACACTATACTCTGTTGCATCAGATGGGCTTGCATTGTATGTTGCTAACTCACCATCAACCCATACCTGAAACTTATCCGTTCCCAGAAAGGAAGTAGGTGGTGGATAGAGTAACGTAAATTGAGTAGTACTACCGTCACCAGAGTAATATCTCCTAGTTAGTTTATCATTTGCGTTACTCACTTTAAACTTAAACGTATCTTTTACCTTTCCTACTCCTCTTTTCACTTCGATATCAGTAGCATCATCTAATACGATTGAGTTTGTATCCCACGTATTATCATCCAGCTTCTTATAAAGTTCAACTCTACTCATGTGGTAGTGTCTTGCCATTTTATGCAGTCTCATGCATTACGATTGTATAACTAACCTTCCTTCCGTGAATAGAATCACGTGATGAGGCAGTAATATCAAAGGACTCTATTTGAACATCTATTCCGTTAGTCGTGTCTAGCGTGTTATTTCCTGACGTATCATAACCATTCGTTGGTCTTCCACCTAAGACAAGTGGTGTAGTACCTAAGCTAACCTTTAGTGTAGTAGTTCCAGACTTAATCGTTGCAAAGTCAACCAGTAATTTATGAGTCATTACGTTTGACAAACCAGCTGCGTTATCAACATCAATGACGCCAGTAACTACAATCTTCGGATTTTCAAAACCACCGTAGTGACTCTCAACAATATCATACTTACCCTCTACTGGCTGAGCCTTAGTAAGATTCTTCCAAGAATATCTCACTGTCCCACCCAATATTGTAACTGGGTTGCCACCATTCACATTTGGGTTTGTAAGTGTTATATCCTCTGGCATTTTATACCTCTGTATTCGTTACAACAGCATATCTCTTCAAATCATCCATTAGTTCCTGAATTGTTGCAGCATCAGATGTGATATTGACTGTATCAATCTTGATTGGAGCTGGCTGCTCAGGCAAAGTAGTCTCAGGTGCAGCTCCTTTTACAGGTGTAGGTGCTACTGCTCCTGGATACAGTACCTCTCTCCAAGCACCCATTACATCTTCCCACTGTCTGATTTTCGTGTCAAAACTTGCGTTTATTCCTTCTTGAACTGCTCTAAATCTTTCGATTGCTCTGCTTACAGCACCGATTCCTATTATTTCAGGAGCACGAATTCTACCTATTCCAAACATTTTTCGGAAACGTGCAGGCAACCTAGATGCAATCCAGTTTATCATATCTACGAACTTCTTTACAATCCAATTAATCAGTGCAGCAAGTCCATCCCTAATTGCAGCAAATGCAACATCAAAGACACCCACTAAACCTGCACCAATCTTAACTAACCACTTTATTAGCTTCAATCCCCAAACTACTGCATTTGCAAGCATAGCTTTCCAGTTCCATTTCCATTTGAAGCCTAGGTACAGGAGCATTGCTAGTAAACCAAGCAAGCCTTTACCAATTACGGTCGTTGTCAGAAAAGATGTGAGTTTGCTTAATGCGGGTATAGCACCATCAAGTATTCTTTGAACAAATGTTTTCCACATCCAAACACCTACTGATTTCAGATACTTTTTAAGTGATGCAAGAACAATAAGGAACCTATCAAACCCGCCTATCAAACCGCCAATTGCCAATCTCAGCATTCCTATTAAGAATAAAGCTGTACCTATCGCCATGCCCCAGAGAACTATCTTTGATGTGAGCTCTGGGTGCTTTTGTATCCACTCAGAAATTGCATTTATTATCGCTACAATTCTCGGCATTAATGGTTCAAGAAATTGATTAATTACAGACCCAAGCACAAACTTCAGGTATTCCCAGTGAACAGCTAATTGCTGAATAGCAGTTCCAAAGTTTTCAGAAGATTCCATCACCTTTATAAACGTGTTAACACCACTCTTTAATAACCTACTGAAAAACCTACTCATAGCCATACCAAAGAACATGACTGACATAGCCCAGCCAGCAAAGATTCTAGAGCTACGGTGCATGGTTGCACCTAGTTTGAAGAACCCTGCTCGAAATCGGTCTAGGTCAGAATGTGTCCTAATAAGACCGTACTCTACACTTCTGATACCGTTTACGAACGCACGAGCATCAAGCGTTATTCGAACAAATATATCTCGAATTGTTACCATTTTAGTATTTGCTCTTTTTTAAGTTTCGAACTTCCTCCTCAACAGCACCAATCATTACTGCATAGATAAATGGGATTGGTGTTGTCTTCAGGTCATGATAGCTCCAACCATATTGTTTGCAAAGGAGGTGCGAAAGCAAATACCAATCTATCTCCTCTCTTTCTCTAGCCCTGCCTCCTCTTCGCACCAAAAGGTTTACTCTGTCTATCAGTCTCATTTTTTATTTGCTTTGTTAGCTCTCTCATCCTACGTACATCTGATTCTGCTGGTGTATTCAGTGTTATGATTGGCAGGAACAATTCAAATAGGTTAGATGCTACAAATCTCTTCATTCTCTCTATACTCTTCTCGGTTTGAAATTGCTCTGGATAGCTAATTTTTAGCGTCTCTAATGCTAACTCACCCAATAGCTTAATTGTTTCTTCATCAAAAAGACGAAACAAAGCATCTAGCTCACTCGCACCTAGCTTAGATAAGTCTGTGTCTAAATCAATCCCTTTTAAACCTCTTGTTGATTCTACAACCTTTCTAAGTAATCTAAACACTTTTGGTAGGTGCTCATAAGTTAGTGGGTAGAGTGTGAATGTTGTCTCTTCTCCACTCTCACTCACAAGCGTAACTGTCTGTGGTTTGGCCATGTGCTTATCAAACTTATCCATTTTAGCGCTTCCTCCCCATCGTCACAGGACCTGTCTTCCTCTCCTTCCTAAATACTTCTTCTTCTAGTAGTGCTACTCTCTCTTCAACCCTTGTTATTTTCTCATATAGCATTGCATCCTTTGCGTTTCCTTCTGCTATATCAAGTAGCTGCTTTATTGCCATAGAGTAGTTGTTACCTGTCTCACGAATTGCATACTCTACAAATCGCTTATAGACTTTCTCAGGACAACTCGAGACATAAAAATTGCGAGTTGTCATCTGTTCGACTTTATCTCTTAGGTCTTCAGACTTTTCGTCTTGGTCTGCCATCTTTTCCACCTCCCTTTCTTAAACAGATTGCAAAGCAGTTTGGCTTCAGTTCTGGATGTTGCTTCAAATCAAAAAACTTATGAATGTATGCAATCTTGAAGCTAATGTCAATCTTTTCAAACAGCTCTCTTATCTCATATAAACCCCAGTGATGCAAATGCAGTGGGTCGTTCAGGTGGTATTGGATTGGTGTTGTAATTAAGAGTAAGCCGCCTTTTTTCAAAACTCTATACATCTCACGTATTGCTACCTCTGGTTCCTCTAGATGCTCAATTGTCTGGCTAGAACAAACAGCATCAAATTCCTCATCCTTAAACGGTAGTTTTTCAGCGAAGGCTTGTATGAACTTTGCACCAGGAACCAGCTCCTTTGCTTTTTCTATCGCAAAATCAGAGACATCTATGCCTGTGACATCACAGCCATACTCAACCAGTAACTCAGCAAGTGCTCCTGTGCTACAGCCCACATCTAACACCTTTGAGCCTTTAGGTATTTTGTTTGCTATCCATTGAAATCTATACTGCTTCTTCCTATCCTCCCAGTTATCGATAGCTTGGCTTAACCTCATGTTATCTTTATTGTATACATCAACCCAGTTTTTCTTTTTCAGTTCCTCAACAATCTTATCTGCTTTTTTAGACATTCTATCACCTACTTCCCTAGCCTCTCTCTTGTTTCATCAACCATCTTCATAAAGCGCTCTTTTGAGTTCTTGTAGTTAAAAAACTCACAAGCCTCGTAAGCATAGTCCAGCTGCTTATCTAACCATGAGCCACCTTTAATGATTTTCTCCATTCGCTCTAGTATCCCTTTTCCATCAATGGGGTCACAGGATAGCTCAGGCCAACAGTGTCTCATACTGAACACTCTGTTAGTCCCAACACAGGGAACACCTAACGCAGCCATATCTACTGTTGTTCTACCATATGTATGATACTGACAATTTTCAAACACAAACTTACACTTACCCAACTGCCTTATATACTCACCGTACTCCAATAACGGCATTTTTTCATCAAAGAGAACCTTTGACCACCTTCTCATCTTATCCTTGCCATAGTATCCGAATAGCTTAGTCCAGAGTTGAGGGTATTTTCTCTTCAGCTTATTCGTTATCAGCGACTCAATGTACGATTCACCAGACCACCAATGGTATAAAACACCAATCGCCGTAGACTCCCAGCTATACTGTATATCAATGTGCTTTAGCATCTTTATCCAGTGTGGGTGTGGAATCCAGTATGCATCATCCCTCATAAGCGATACTTGGTGTGGCTCTGTGCTAAAGCAAGCATCTCCCATCCTCTGAATCTGCTCATAATAGAGGGGGTGTGTTCCCCAATCTGTCCAACACTCAGCAACGTAATCGTTGTTTAGAACTAGCAATGTTGAACTAGATTGAGGAATCATCTTCCTAATCTCTGGAACAAGCAATTGGTCCACAGGACTCATGTTAACATTGACTACATCATACTTCTCAAAGTCAAGGTCATAACTAAATGGGGAGATGTTCCCCTTAAATAAAAAAAACCAGTTATAAAATCCACCTCTTCTTGGCACTTCGTCTAACGCTTTCTTCATTTCAGGTGTTATCTTAAACACACAACACATATATTTCAGCTTCGTCATCTTCTATCAAGCTTATGTTCTGTATGAGCCAGTCCAAGCAGGTGTTGTTGTATTCCAGGTAAGTGTTCCTTTGTGTGCTGTTGTGTTTAGCACAGTCAGCGGAGTTGTACCTTGTGCACTTGTCCACTCCTTAAACACATTTGGATACTTATTCTCATCAGTTGGAGAGGTCTTGAATGTAATCGTTCCTTTAAAGTATTCATCTGCTGCAAACTCCTCTTCGTTGGAGACTGAGTAGCAGTCTGTGAATATGTACCTTAGCAACTCACCCTTCTTGCTTGGCACAACTGTGTTTCCACTTTGGATTGCTGTTGCACCCTTTCCCAAGAACCACAAGATTATTCTATACCTTTTCTTGTTAGACTCAGAACCAGACCTATACTCTGTTCCAGCTGTTACACTGCCATCTGTTGAGTCATCCAAGTTAAGCATAGAGAATGTTGTGTCTCTTGTCACATAATCAAAGCTGACTTCATACTCACCAGTTGGTTTCTGAATCTGTATGGACCTCCCACCAAACGTTCTAACTGTTTCCACTTCACCAGTTCCACCACTTATGCTTAGATTGGTAATCTCAGCTTCAAAATTAACAACTGTATCTGCACCTTCTTTTTCAAAGGTGATAATTACATCTTCACCTTCATAGTGGTCTACAGCCATTATGTTCACCTCCTATACTTATTTGATTTAACAACTCAATCATTTCTTCACTCACTTAAGCCATTGCAGCGCTCTTGCTTCATTAACAACCACTTTTCGAATAACAGGTATCGTCGCACTAACAGCATCTCGCATAAAATACATGGGCTTTGCACCAGGATGTTCAACACCCTGTATTCTACCCAATCCAAAAGGGATAAAATGCGGTCTCGTTCCTTCTTCAACATACGCAGCATATGGTGCCATCACATACAACGTAGCTCTTCCAAAACTAGTCGTCTGTCCTTCACTAACAATATGAAAGCTCTCTGCAAGCCTTCCTGGGTGTGGACCAGGAGGCTGTGTCGAAGGTGGAGCATACTTAGCTCTCTCATGAATCAGCTGCTTTGCCTTCGTTGCAATCTGTTTAGCTATGAGCAGCTTTGTTCTTCTAAGCAAACGACCTGTTCTCATTCTGTGCTTTTTGAACCACAGGAACGTTTGCTTCAAACCCGTTACATGTACATAGATAGGCATTTAATTAAGCCTCAACATACCTAAAGTTCACGCTCAAATCGCAGTAATGAATTGTTCTTCTTTTAGAGTATGTTTGACCATATGACTCCGTTATGAACTCATCCTTAACAGGTCTCAATCCATTTGCTCTAAAAACGGATAGGCCTGTTCGTATTTTGTCACAAATCTCATCAACAACTGTCTTCACGCCTGCTGCATCATCTTCCCAAACCTGAATGTGATAAGAAACAACTGCTTGCCTAATTGGGCTGATGCCGTGAGTTAAGATAGACTCAGAGATAACAGGTTCCCAGATGATAACCTGAGGGTATCCTTCCTTTGCAACCTGAACGTCATTATAGCTTGGATGAATGTTATCAGTAGAAATAGCATACGTACCCGTCTGCAAGTGATTATACATCAGAGTGTATGCGTTTGTACGCAATGTAGATAGTGAAACCATTTAATACACCTTGCGGCAGTGATTGTCCGAGTTGTCTCGGACAAGCTAATAAAAAATCTATAAGTATTTAAATATTTGGATACTCAATTGCCCAAGTTATGCGTTAACACGCTTAAACCTCACGTATTTTCCGTCTAGTGCATAGCCCTTTGACTTTAAAAGGCTCTCTGCGTCCTGATAAAACCTATCCCTCATTGCAACATACATGTTCAAGTCAGTAGACTCTGGTCCTAATCCGCTCATAGCATTTTGTACAGCATACCCATCTGCAAGTGCTCTGATTGCTTGGTCTTGCATCTCACCGGACGTTGTACCGGTAATTGCTTTAATGACTGCTTGTGCTCTCTGGATGAGCCCATTAACTATTGTAGTAGTAGTCCCATCAATCGCATCCCAAACATTTCCAACATCCTCGTGTATGTTAGCATTGGTTGGATTTGCCATTTTCTCACCTCAAGATATTCCTTTTTCTCGTTTATACTCCATCCACCTTTTTCTGGCAACGCTGATGTCTTTGTACTCCTTGACAAAGTCTTGAAACGTTTTTAACTCTTCCTTCTTCTCTAACGTTTTCTTGTCTATCCCATACAGCTTTTTCCTTGCTTTCTCTTCACTCACGCCTGCTACTCTATCAAAGACAACTACACCCACAATGTGCTTAGCAATTTCTGCTTGACGTGGCGTTATCGGTATTGCTACACCGCCGGGTAGCTTGCCTATGTCCTCGTTATCTATGATTGTTCCCTTTCTTGTATTTACTGCGTATGGCATGTGTATCACCTCACTTCAGCTTCTCACCTAACAATCCCTGCAGCTCCTTCCATTTTTTTTCTAGTTCGTTGTACTTTCGCAACAAGAGCTTATACTTATTATCTGTTTCTACTGCATATTGCGTCTTATCGTTTAGCTCTGTTGTTAGCTTTTCCTTCTCCGCTAGCAAATCTACATACATCTTCTCCAGCTGATTGAGCAAGTTTTTTAGCTCAGCTGGCTTTTCCATTTCTTTCAATTCAGTCATTCTTTTCACCTCCAACTAAGTTGTATTCATCCAGTAATCATTTGATGACCAAGATATGTTTATAATTATCACATTAGTATCTGTTGTGGTTATGTTATAGCCAGCTAGGGTTATATTGCAGTTTTCAAATATTACTTTGCCTCCTGTTCCTATTATTAATCTTCCTGTTCCTAAATCAACATATTCGTTTGTTTTTACACAGGTATCGGTAACAACCCAGTCCTGATTTTTTGTGTATGTGCAAGAGTCAAAAGGATAGACCTGAAAAGTATAAACACTAGAGTAAGCCTGATTTCCTTCTGTATCGTTAGCCCATACTTTCCAGCCGAATGTTCCACCTGTTGTAGGGAAATGTAGAATTGTGTGGTTAAATATCATTGTCACTGGAGAAGTTCCTGCATGGATTAAAGTTTCATTAATCCAGTTATGGGTAGTAGAATCATTATGAGTTATGACATAAAAATCAACATTTGAGGTATCTGTAATTGTAATATTTATCTGAACATCAGTCCCGTTTTTTGTTTGTGTTGTTGCGTTTGTCTGTGCGTTTGAGAATGTTGGTGGGGTTGTGTCTCCTGCAGGCTGAGTTGTAATCTCTAAATAAGGAGCATCATATGAATCTGCTGTATAAAAAGTAACCCAGTCATACCCTTCTTGTCCATATCCTGGCTCATTGTCATCTGCATCAAAAGAACTTATTATTGCTATATCTGTGTAGCCATATTTATTTATTGGAGAATAATCGGTCAATTCCCACTCATACCAAGTTTCAGGACTTGAAAAATCGCTTGTATCATAATCATCTGCTATCCTATTTCCGCTTAAATCTATATTTCCAAAATCTCCTATAGTTACTCCGTATGACGGGTCGCTTAACCAAGCATCAACCATTGCCATATAACCATCTAAGTTATCTATCCAGTAATCTTCTGTTTTTATGTTTAGAGTTGCTGAAATAATATCTTCATTATCAGAAATTGCAGAAGTATCAAAAATCAGAACATTTCTATCAATATATACACTTTTTCCATATTCTGTCCACGAATAATATAACCCTGTCCAAGCTACTTCGGAAGTAGAATCAGCATAGTTTCCTGTTTGAGCATCATGAATGAGGTCCCAATCAGAGTTATAATTTTCAGTTATACCATCTCCTGAATACCCGTAATAGCTTGTCGGGTGGTCGGTATAGAGAGGATAAATTGCTTTTTCTAAAATGTCTTTAGTTATTGTTTTCCTTAAATATACTTTCCCATCTTTAACATAAAGCTCAATATCTACTGGCTTGCTTATACCCTTTGGCTTGCTAATACCCTTTGCCCTACCACTATCCCACACTTTCGCATTTCTAAAGAAACTTTTCTTTCCGTTTTTCTCAATTGAAATTGTCTTATCCTTGAACTTATAGGTTTTGCTTTTGTTCCATTTGTTTCCTTTCCTATCTTTAATTTCTACTCCTTCTGGCAATTCTAACTCAAAATCAAAAGTCATATCTTTTAACTGTGCAGGTTTGTCATTTATAATAATCACTTTATCAAGACCATACCACTTTGCTTTAACTTTTAAATCAATTCCTTCCCCAAAAGCATCTTTGTAAAGAACCTCATTGTCCACTAAAGTTCCTTTAATGTGATTAGCAATTGGTCTGGCTCTAATTAAATGTTTTGCTCCCTCGAACTTGCTATAGAATTCAAACCAACCATCAGCATATTCAGGTATTTTTGGAGAATAAGAAGCTGTATCAAATTCCCATACTCTTAATATATCATTCCACTTTAAAGTTAAATTTATATTTTTAAATTCACCAGTCTTATCTTTATAGTGAATATGTGCTGAAGATATTATATATTTCTTCCTCCCATCACTCAAATTAAAAACTTTTTTATTATAAGAAAATTCCGACTTAATCAAGCCAAGCCAAAGAGGGTCTATTTCTCCAAAAGCACTCCATTTTATTGTATCTGATGGATTTCTTTTGTATCCAACAAGTTTAATTGTATAGACTCTACCTTGCCTGAAAACTATACTGAATTTTCTTTTATCATTCTTTGAAGATAATCCACACCAAGTTCCTTTACAGGACTCATTTAATTTTATTTCTCTCCAACCTTTTCCCCACTTCCTATAAAGCCTCCAAGACTTTAAAGCAGGTTCAAACTCAAATGGGGTGTTTCTTCCATATGGGTCATAGTTAACTGGATAAATAAAAATATCTTCATTGGGGATAAAACTTATTTCTGCTATGCAGGGGTCAGAAAGAGTCCCAGCACAGATAGTATCGTTTGAGACAAACAAAACATTTATTGCTCCTGTAAAAACTAGATATTTAAGAATTAGACCTACAATAGTCCCTCCTGTAATTCCAATAGCCAAAGCCCATTTCTTAACTGTTTCAAAGTATATTCTTCTAGCAATCTCAACCACCTTAAACTTTCTTCAATATCAGGTTACCACCGCTATCTACATACCAATAAAAGCATTTTCCATTATCACATAAATATAGTTTTGAGGTTACATTCATAACATTTATGTTTGCGTCACTTTGGTTGTTTATATAGTTTGCGTCATTGGTAAAATCTGATACCGTTACCGTTGAGTAGTCTATTTCATTATCGCTTACTGAGTTAGAATTAAGAGAACATCCATCCTCTCCACCACTACAAGTAAAATCCCCAAAATCCTCTGCTGTTAATTCTGTGTCATCTATTGTAGCACCTAAAGGTGAATAATCTTGGTCACATACCAATCCAGAAGCTGTTGTATATTTACACCCTTTTCCATCCGTTAAAGTCCCTTCTTTTATGCTGAATGTTGTCCCAGTTAAATCCAACAATGTGCCTGAGGCTAAATATGTTGTATCACTATCGTCTTCTACCACCCACTTATTTGAAGAAGAACTATACTTTAATATTTTCCCACTAGATACACCAGTCACATCAACATCAGCCAAATCATTTATTGAATTATCGGATAAATCATCATCATTTAGACTACCATCTGAAGAGGTGAAAATAGGAAATAATTCCGATTCAAACTTAGCTTCTGTATCTATTATGCTCAAATCTCCTGTATCCGGAATATCATCATCATCTGAATTGCATACTAAATTAGTCCCATCAAAACTACAAAGTTTGCCAGTTGTTAAAGTTCCTTCTTTAACAGAAAATGTTGTTCCTGTTAAATCTAATAGTGTGCCTGAAGCAGAGTAGGTTGTATCATCATCTCCATCAGCTAGCCCGCCAGTATCAACTACTTCTGTCCCTATTGCTAGACATCCAGAACAACTTAAATCACTAACTTCAATATTATAATAACCACTATTGTTTATTGCGTTTTGTATGTCTTTTGTTGTATTGTAGTTTTGGTTTTTAGTTATCCAGCTTGTGTTATGTTCTCTTATTATTGTTGTATTATCTAGTTTATCACTTAATTCTGTGCTAGTAATTAAGTTAATTCCACCGATTTGGGTTTCTAGTTCTGCTTCTGTGTCCATATCTGATGTAAGAACATCCACCCCACTTACTTTTACAGCACCACCATCAATAGTCCCAGTTGTGTTTAAATTTTTGCTTCCTAAATCCACATTTTTAACAGCTCCCTCATAAGGCACAAAAATATTTTTAAAAATCTCTGAATTAGCAGGAATTTCCCACCTTGAGCTTGTGCTTCCTTGATAATATACCCTAATTGTAGGGGCACTTCCTCCCCCTGAAACATCAGCATAGAGTTTTCCAACAATTCTGCTTCCAGAGTCTGGAATATAGTCTTCGTTCAATTGTAATGGAACAAGATAAGCTGCTTTTCCATTTATCTCGTTTGAATTGGAACTTGTTGCTATAACAACTTCATCATCGTTTGATTTTCTTTCTATCAACTTCCAATAAACCCTCAAGGTTTTTGTTCCTGTTTTTTCTAATGTAATATACCAATCATAAACCCCTTTTAAGAGTTTTGATGGAGCTTCTCCTACACCTGAAATCCAGCCACCTATATAGTCATCATCAGCCAAACCTGATGCCTCAATATATGTTTCTGCGTCTGAAGAGGGGTCTAAATGACAGGTTTTATATCCTGTAGCATCATTATCATCATACATATAGTAACTTGCCCCAAGAGAAGTTACAGCAAAGTCCACATATTCTTTATTAACTAAACTTTTAATGTCAGAGTCGTTGGTAGGAGTAGTTTGTAGTAATCCAGACGATATGCTAATATTCCGTGCAATTATTATTTCTGAAACATTAATTTCAGTTGAGTTTATTTTATTAACATCTATATCTTCACCTGTTGTTCTACTTTGGTTTAACCTGTGCCATCCATCTGGATATTTGTCCCACAAACCTGTTCCTCCCCCACCACCAGTTTGGTCTGTTCCACAAGTCCAAGCTCCAGAAGTGTATTTTAGTATTTGTCCTTCCGAACAGGCAGTAAGGTTATTTATTCCTAATT
>Ga0190349_1000158_pt1 | contig 24527 bp, 24 predicted proteins | sample 48721378_MG_FD_179798 | JGI IMG/M metagenome (GOLD analysis project Ga0190349, IMG submission 179798) | Hydrothermal vent microbial mat bacterial communities from Southern Trench, Guaymas Basin, Mexico - 4872-13-7-8_MG | ecosystem: Environmental > Aquatic > Marine > Hydrothermal vents >...
CCTGGAGCGTTATTTTCTTATCCGCACCTGTGGTTTGTATGGAGTGGCTGGCTGCTGGGGAAAAGGTACAAACTTTGTGGAAACCATGATTAAACTGGCCCGGGAAGGGCGAGCAATTAAAGTGGTTAACGATCAAAAGGTAACGCCCACTTCAACGCGGGAATTAGCCGAGAAAATCGCTGAGCTTTTAAAGATTAATGCTTATGGACTATATCATCTTACTAATGAGGGACAATGCACCTGGTTTGAATTTGCCCAGAAAATTTTCGAATATTTGAATCTGAAACCAGAGTTAATTCCGGTCTCGAGCCAAGAGTTTGGGGCCAAAGCTCGACGTCCCCCATATTCAGTTCTCGAGAACAAGAAGGCTAAAGCCCTGGGATTAACCTCTTTTTCACCTTGGGAGGAAGCTCTAAAAGATTATCTCCAAAGGAAAAGTTATTTAGCGGGCGATAAAAGATAAAAGTTTCTGATATATCTCCGGAGGAAGGGAAGCAAGCTTAAGTTTTTTATCGGTGACCACATGAACTGTTTCTCCGTAAGCATGAAGGGTAGTTCGATCCTCAGAGAAAAGTTGATAAGCAAAAATTAGTTTACGAGGCGAAATTTCTTTGAGAGCGACCTTAATCCAGAAACAATCATCATAGGTTAAGGCTCGACGATATCGACAGGAGGCAGCCACTACCACCAGGAAAAAGCCCTGCTCCTCGATTTCTTTATAGGTTATTCCTGCTTGGCGACAAAACTCGGTGCGTCCAATTTCAAACCAGTCAAGATAAACACGATTATGGGCAACTCCCATGCGGTCGACTTCGGAATAACGAACGCGTAAATTTATTTCGACTGATTTAGAAGCGCAAGGTTTTTCCTGGTCAATCAAAGATTTTGCTGAGTTTGGCCAATTCTTCGTGGTAATATTTCCGGAATAAGATTTCCCACTCGCGGCTTCCTTCTTTGATGCCCTTTTTTTGGGATTGGATTTTATTAATTGCTTTTTGTTCCAATTGTTCATAGAGGCTCAGTTCCTTCTCGATACTTCTCACGATGGAGAGTCGAATTTCATTAGGTTCATCTAGAAATTCGACATTATCATCTTTAAACATAAGATTAAGAATTTCGCGCGATAAATAATTTATTTTTTCCCGAGACAAACGTACACTCACAGGACAATATTCCTTTCTTTGGCTAATTTGGTTTTAATCATTCTAAACATAGTTTGATATTCAATATTTTCCTTGCGGATTTTTTCAATGTGCTTATTAAGAATCTCTCTTACTTCTTGGTCCAGCTCGTCTTCTTTTTGGAATTCGTTATAAATTAATTGAGCCACTTGCTCAATAAGATTAATCTTATCATCGGCTATGATTTTTTCTTCTTTAAGTAAATTACGCACAATGAAAAAAGCTAAGTGTTCGATCTGCATTTTATTGAGTCTCATAGTATAATAAAATACATCAGAAGCGATTAAATTTCAAGAAATAAGATAGTTTATGAAAATAGATTATTTCAAATGCAGCCGGCTAATTATATCTTAGAGGCTTTGAACTCGGTAGTTGGGATTAATTATTTTTCTTTAGCTGAAAGATAGAGATTATAAATAAACCCACCTAAGCAAATACCAAAAGCAAAACACATAAAAATTAACGATTTCGAGCTCATTTTTGCTCCCGATCTTTAATTACATCTAAATAATGGTGAAAACAAGAGAAAATTCTATTATATTTCCAGCAAAATAAAAAGTTATTTTTTTAAGAGGTCATTGACTTTTGAGGACTAAAAAGGCGTGAAAGGATTTGGATTCAGGGTTATATTTAACCAGGCCGAGAAGTTGGCCCTCGAGGTTAAAGGCTCGGTAAACGTGGGACATTTTAGCTGGAGGAGAAGGTTGGTGAAAGGAGAAGGTTTCTTCAGCGGGGAAGATTTTGACAATTCTTTTTTCGTGAACAATATTTCCCCGGCTTAATAAGGCTGCTTCCTGTTGATTGACAATGATTTTTGGAAAAAAAGGAAGCAGTTTTTCCAGGGGAATTACGAATTTCTCGAATTCTTGATGTCTGGCTAAATCAGTAACTTCATCTAAGGAAAAACTTTGACTAAGCTTGAGATGACCAATTTTGGTTCGCGATAAATTCTCCAGGTGGGCTCCACAGCCCAATTTTTGGCCTAAATCATGGGCTAGGGAGCGGATATATGTTCCTGAAGAACAGTCGATCTCTACTTTTAACCATGGTGGTTGGTAGTCTATTAGCTGGAGACGGTAAATTTCTATCTCTACAGGTTGGGGACGAATCTTTTCTGGGGATTCTTTTTTTTCTCGGGCTAGTTTATAGAGAGGCTGGCCTCTGAGTTTTTTAGCCGAAAACAGGGGAGGAACTTGTTTGATTTTTCCGCGGAAATTCTGCAAGGCTAAGGTTACTTCTTGAAGGGAAGGAAAAGATTCGACCTTTTTAGTAAGGGGTTGGCCTTCTCGATCATAGGTGGAAGTGGCCCAGCCAAGCCTGATTGTTCCAAAATAAGATTTGTCCATTTTGCCATAATAAGGAAAAAAGCGAGTGGCCTTCCCCACGGCGATTAGAAGAAGTCCGGTAGCTAGGGGATCAAGAGTGCCGAAGTGTCCAACTTGTTTTTGGTTTAAAATTTTTCTTATTTGTCGGACAACATCATGAGAGGTTAAGCCTTGGGGTTTATCGATGAGGATGAGCCCAGCTTTGATGGCTGTTTTCTCCATTAATAATCAGTTTTTTTGTAAAAAAAGAGAATAAATTTTCTGGGGGATATCTTCGACTAGCGACTCATATTTTCCCGCGATAGTGAAACCAGCGGCATGAAGATGTCCACCACCCCCGAAAAACTCGGCAATGGCGGCGGCGTTGATTTGCCCCCGGGACCGGATACTCACCCGATAAACATTGGGTTCCATCTCTTTGAAGAAAAGAACTAGTTGAATACCTTTGATTGAGCGGGCTAAAGTGGTGATATCTTCGGTATCTATTTCTTTTAGGCCAAGAGAAGATAATTCATTTTGAAACATGGAGATGATGGCGATTTGATCCTGACCTTTGATTTGCAGTCGAGAAAGAACCTGACCCAAAAGGATAATTTTCTCGGGGGTGTTATTGTAAAAGAGAAGCTCCGAAACGCGCACTGGATTTGCCCCTTTTTTTACCAGCTGGGCGCAGACTTCAAAGGCTTCGGCTCGCGTATTGGAGAATTGAAAGGAGCCGGTATCCGAAGCGATACCACAATAAAGATGAAAAGCTATTTCAGGTGTAATTTCCACTCCCAGTTCCAGGGCCAGATGGTAGACCATCTCGGCAATAGCTGAAAATTGTGATTCAACCCAGTTGATGTCTCCGTAGTAATCGTTGGAATGATGGTGGTCGATGTTGATTTTAAAATAAGAATCTATGTTTTTATGTCCCGAACGAGAAACGTTAGCACATTCGAGAAGAATAACACAATCAAATTGCTGAGGAGGAATATCACCTACTTGGATAAGATTTATGTCCGGAAAAAGGTCAAAAGGCCGGGGCAGGGGATCTTTGTTGATAATAGTCATTTCTTTCCCCAGAGATTGCCCCATTAAATATAAAGCTATGGCCGTGCAGATTGAGTCACCATCAGGTCGAAGATGAGAAGTGATAACAATTTTTTGAGATTCTCTTATTTTTTCCGCGGTTTTTTTTAAGGCTTCTTTGTTCATTTTTGCTCTAAACCCATATTGTCAAAATTATCAAATTCTCGCTTTTTCCATTTTTTGCTTTAAGTTTAACTTTTTGAATTTGATAACTTTAAATTATTCTCTTTTCAGGTTAAGAAAAAATAGCAGAGGATTATACAGAAATTTTCAATCTGACGCAACAAAAAAAACTGGGGAGAAAAACTGGGGACCCAAAGGGGATAGAAAAACTGGGGAGAAAAACTGGGGACGCAATACATATTTACCCTATTTTTTGAAAAAAGCTGGGGACACACACAAGGAAAACTGGGGACACAGGTGATAACTCACCTATTGAAAAGAAATGGTGACAGTTTACCTATTTATTACCTAATTTCTAAAAATTGGGTGACACGAGTGCCAGCTAACCTATTTGACAGCTCACCTATTTACTTTTTTCCTTCTCTTTGGAGATGACGAAACTTTCTCCCCAGTTCTTCCCATTTTAAGGGATTTTATTCTTTCTTTAGTTTATTTAGAAGATGGTCCAGTCGTTCTTCTTCTTCCGGTGATGAATCAAGGATAAAGCTGAGGGCAGGGATGTACTTTAACCTAATTTTAGAACCAATTAAATGCCGGTAATGTTGAGCTCTTTGGTTTAAATGGGTAACCAATGAATTAATATCGGTCTGCGGCTGATAAAAACTCAGGTAGATTTCAGCCATTTTTAAATCTTTACTCACGTAGACATGAGTAACTGAAATCAAACCACTTTTTTGTTCTTCCACAGAGTAGAGGATTATGCGGCTAATTTCTTCTTTAATTAAAGAAGCAACTCTCTTCTGTCGCAGGGTTTGATTTTGTTTTTTCATGGTTAGGGGGCTTAGTTTACCAGAAGTTCACCTGGTGAAAAGTAATTTCACCTTCGGCTAGAAAATCGATCTCGGTAATGATTTTGTTAAAAATGGATACGATTAAATTTTTGTTGTTGTTTAAAGTAACAAATCCGAGGCGGGATCGTTGCCATTTATCAAGATAATCCAATTCAGCCAGAGCCACATTATATTTTTTTTGAATTTTATCTTTAATTCGGTGGAGGATTTTTCTTTTTTCTTTAAGAGAGTGAGAAGACGGGAAGTACAATTCTATTTCCAGGAGTCCAATAATCATTTTCTTCGGTTAGCTTATCTTTTAATTAATTATGGGCTTTGTCCCCAAGTGACGAAGTGAGGGGAAACAAAATCGAACGAAAGGCGAAGGAGAAGGTCGGAGCCACATTGAAGATTTAGCCTTCCGGAACCGTCCTTCGAGGGAACCCGGCCTTGTCGGGCGCCGAGAATGTATTGAGCACGGCTCGTTTAGAGTTTTGAAACTCATATTAACAGTGAATAAAGTCCAAAGGTTCGAATTGATCGGGCGCAGTTTCGCAGGCGCCGAGAAGGACGGTGAAGGAATGGCGTTAAAAATCTGAATCGAAGCGGAGACATTTTCCTTCGCCTTAACGTAGTAACTCATTCCCGTCACTTTGGGTCAAAACCTTATTAATTAATTATTTATTGTATTGCCCATTTAGTTAGTTTAAAAAATAGGGTAAATATGTATTGTGTCCCCAGTTTTCTCAGTTTTCTTCTCGTTTTCTACCCAGTTTTCCACTTTTCTTTACCCCAGTTTTCTTGTATTTATTTAGCTTCCTTTTCGATGACAAAAGCCTCGATGATGTCTCCTTTTTCGATCTCCTTAAACTTATCCACTACAAGGCCGCACTCGTAGCCTTTCTTTATCTCGGTAACGTTATTTTTTAAGTGTTTTAAGGAAGTTATTTTTCCGGTATAGATCACTTCCTCGTTTCGAATGACTCGGGCTTGGGCATTGAGAGTGATTTTTCCATCCAGGACATAGCATCCGGCAACTACGCCCACCCGAGGAATGTTGAAGATTTGCCTGATTTCAGCCCGGCCCAGGTATACTTCTTTTTCTTCGGGCTCCAGCATACCCGCTAATGCATTCTTGAGGTCATCAATTAGCTGATAGATTACGCGGTATAAACGGATTTCCACTTGTTCTTCCTTGGCTACTTCCAAAATTTTAGCTGGAGCTTTAGTGTTATAACCGATGATAATTGCGTGGGAGGCCGAGGCTAAAAGAACGTCGGATTCAGTAATTTGGCCCGTTGAGGCGTGAATAATATTAATTATAATATCCTCTGTGCTTAGAGAGGGGATTAAATCTTTTAGAGTTTCAACCGACCCTTGCACGTCGGCTTTAATGATCAAAGCTAACTCTTTCTTTTCCTTCTCTTCTAACTGTTTAAAAAGCTGGTCGAGGCTAAGTTTTTCTGGCCGGGCTGGCCCCTCTTTCTTTTGTTCTTTGCTGCGCCGGTAGGTGATAATTCTTTCGGCTATCTCGGGATTATCGACTACTTGGAAAAGGTCCCCGGCTAGAGGCACTTCATTGAAGCCTAAAATTTCTACCGGAAAAGAAGGAACGGCTTCTTTAACCGGTTTGCCTTTTTCATCAAACATGGCTTTTACTTTGCCCGAGCAAATGCCGGACACAAAAGCTTGGCCTTGGCGAAGAACACCTAATTGGACAATAACGCTGGCTAAGGGCCCCCGGCGAGGATCCAGCCGGGCTTCAAGGACAACTCCCTGGGCGGGAACATCATAATTTGTTTTAATTTCCATAACTTCACTGAGAAGGATAATCATCTCTAGTAATTCATTAATGTTTTTCTTTTGTTTGGCCGATATTTCAACACAAATGGTATCTCCACCCCATTCTTCGATAAGGAGTCCTTCTTTTGAAAGTTGTTGTTTCACCCGGTCAAGATTAGCTTCGGCTTTGTCAATTTTGTTGATAGCCACGATAATAGGCACACCAGCAGCTTTGGCATGAGAAATGGCCTCTTTAGTCTGGGGCATAACCCCATCGTCAGCAGCGACAATAAGCACAACGATATCCGTAACCTGGGCTCCTCTGGCCCTGAGCTTGGTAAAGGCTTCGTGACCAGGAGTGTCAACAAAAGTGATTGGTTTGCCTTTATGAATTATCTGCGAGGCGCCGATATGTTGGGTGATACCTCCAAATTCTCTTTCAGCGATATTTGATTGCCTGATAGCATCGAGAAGAGTAGTTTTTCCGTGATCAACATGTCCCATCACTGTAACCACGGGGGGGCGAAGAACGATTTTTTTTTCGTCAGCCAAAGCTTTTTCCTTGACTATTTCTTCGATTGGCTTGATTTCCAGAGTTTGGCCGACAATTTGGGAGAGAGGCTGGATTAAATCATTATCAATGACGTCATTAACATTGATGGAAAGTCCGGCTTGACTTAGGGACTCGATTAAGTCTTTCCCCTTGATATTTTTTTGCTCACAGAATTCCCGGAGGGTTGTTCCTTCCTGGAGAACAATCTTGGCTGGAGCTTTCTCCTTTTTTTGCTTTTTTTCTTTTTTAGGAGCAGAATCTTTTTTCATGGTTTCTTATTTTAATCCTTTTTGATTTTTATCGTCCAACCGGTTAATTTCGAAGCTAAACGAACATTAGTTCCTTTTTTACCAATAGCCAGTGAGTATTGACTTTCCGGAACAACCGCTTGCAGAGTTTTTTGCTGTTTATTAAGAAAAAAGACCTTGGATACTTTAGCCGGGCTCAAGGCTGCTTTGGCAAATTCGATGGGGTTGTCTGACCACTTGATGATGTCAATTTTTTCTCCGTTTAGTTCTTTACTAATAGCCAAAATACGATTACCCTTGACGCCAATACAGGAGCCCACTGGATCAACTTTTTCGGTGTTGGAGAAAACAGCTACCTTAGCCCTTTCTCCGGGTTGACGAACAATATTTTTGATGTGAATAGTTTTGTTGGCAATTTCAGGAATTTCCAGCTCTAAAAGTTTGAGTAAAAAGCGAGGGTTGGTCCGCGAAATTACAACTTGAGGGCCTGTGTTTTCCCGGTAAACATGGGTAATAACTCCCTTTACTCGGTCGCCCCGGCGAAATTCTTCATTGGGAAGCTTTTCCCGGTAGGGAAGAAGGACATCGATTTTATTGACTTCGATAATCATGTTCTTGTTGGCTTCGAATCTTCTTAGAATCCCACTGATGATTTCTCCTAAACGCGGAGCAAATTCTTGATAAACTTTTTCTTGTTCGGCGTGGCGAACTTTTTGAAGAATAACTTGCTTGGCTGCCTGGGCTGCTATCCTCCCTAAAGTTTCAGAGGGAAGGTCAATTTCAATATAATTACCAGGAGAGGCTAGAGCGTCGATCTTTTTGGCTTCTTGGAGAGAAATTTCCGTGGCTAGATTATCAGGTTTTTCAACTATTTTTTTTATCGTATAAACTCGAAGCTCTCCTTTTTCGGGCTGAAAGATAATGTTTATTTTTTCGTTATTGGTGAAATATTTTTGAGAGGCCACCCGAAGAGAATCAGTAATGGCGGAAACAATAACTGAAGTATCCACACTCCGCTCTTTGCTCAGTTGAACAATGGTATTCCACACGTTGACTTTCATAGCTGATTCTTTTCGTCCTTTAACTTAGGTGATATTCTCTAAGAAGGCAAGAATTATAACTTAAATAAATTCATAAGGCAAACAACGAAATAGCTACTTCAAATAGTCTTGCACCCTAAGAAAACTATAAATTCATGATTAAAGGAGCGAAAACAAGCGAAACTACGGCCATGAGCTTGATCAAGATGTTCATCGAAGGTCCTGCCGTATCTTTCAAAGGATCACCAACTGTATCCCCGATAACTGCGGCCGCGTGAGTTGGGGTGCCCTTACCACCAAGGTTTCCCTCTTCAATCCATTTCTTAGCGTTATCCCAAGCAGCTCCAGCATTAGCCATGAAAAGTCCCAGCAGCACTCCGGTAGCTGTTGCTCCGGCCAAAAAACCACCTAGAGCTTCAGCTCCCAGCAAGAAGCCTACTAGAAGCGGAGTGATGACCGCACTTAACCCGGGGAGGATCATTTCTTTTAGAGCGTTACGGGTAACAATGTCAATACAACGGTCGGAATCAGGCTTGGCCTTACCTTCCAGAAGACCAGTTATTTCCTTGAATTGCCGGCGAATCTCTTTCACCATTTCATTGGCCGATCGACCAACCGCATTTAGAGTCATCGATGAGATAGCAAAAGGCATTAAAGCCCCAATCAAAAGGCCCACCACGGTGTTAACATTAGTTAAATTGATGGAACTTAGATTAGCTGTTTTTTGGTAGGCTGAAAATAAGGCTAAAGCAGTAAGAGCAGCGGATCCAATCGCAAATCCTTTGCCAATAGCCGCGGTGGTGTTGCCTAAAGAGTCGAGCTTGTCGGTGATTTTTCTAATGGCCGGGTCGGCCTTAGACATTTCGGCAATTCCTCCGGCATTGTCGGCTATGGGTCCGTAGGAATCAGTGGACATGACAATCCCGATAGTTCCCAACATGCCCACTGCCGAGATGGCGATTCCGTAAAGTCCCGAGAATTTATATGAAAGAAAAATAGCTGCTCCAAGCGTTAATAGAGGTAAAATGGTGCTTTCAAAACCCACCGCCAGACCTGTAATTAATGACGTGGCACTACCTTGCTGAGCACTACGAGCAATCCGCTTTATTGGAGGTCCAGAAGTGAAGAATTCACTTTCTAAGCCAATCAACATTCCACTTATGATTCCTAAAACAACGCTTCCGAAGATATTGAGGTTGTTGACCAAAAGTTTAATGATTACCAAGCTTCCTCCGAGAAAAAGAGCCTGGCTGATGTAAGTTGCATTGCGGAGAGCTGATTGAGGATTGAGCTTTTTCAACCATTCGATGGAGAAAACTCCGATGACCGAAGCTACCAGCCCCATGGCAATGAGAAAAAGAGGAAGACTCATATACGCTAAAGCTGATGAGAAGGTGGCTCCGATAGCCATTGATGCCACCACCGAGCCGACATAAGATTCAAAAAGATCAGCTCCCATCCCCGCTGTATCTCCGACATTATCGCCAACATTGTCAGCAATTACTCCGGGGTTACGGGGGTCGTCTTCGGGAATTCCGGCCTCTACTTTACCCACTAAATCTGCCCCGACATCGGCACTCTTGGTGTAAATGCCTCCCCCAACACGAGCGAACAGAGCTACTGAACTAGCTCCCATCGCGAAACCATTGATAATGAGGGGATTTTTGGTGAAAAAGAAGAATATCCCTAATCCGATAATCCCCAAGGAAGCTACCGAGAGGCCCATGATAGCTCCCCCGCGGAGGGCAGTGGAAAGGGCCAGCGGTGTTCCCCCGTCAATAGCAGCTTGCGTGGTTCGAACTGATGACCTGGTGGAGCCTTTCATACCTATAAATCCAGCTAACATTGAGCAGGTGGCCCCGGCAAGAAAGGCCAAAGCCGTATGAATGGAGAAAAGTTGCCAAAGAATGATGAACACAACGCCCACAAAAACTAGGATTGACGTATATTCACGGCGCAAAAATATCATGGCTCCTGAATGGATGGCTTCGGAAATCTCGACCATTAGAGGTGAGCCAGGTGATTTTTTCTTAATGATTAAATAAAGAATAAGAGCAATAGCTAATCCGGCTATTCCCAAAACCACAGATAAGATAATCCACTCATTTAAGCTAGCCATTGTATTTATTCCTCCTCAAAAATTAAATATGCCTTATAGCATAAATTGGCAAGTTTAGCAATCGCTAATTTCTTAAAATTTTCAAAAAGAAATGGGAATAGGAGCCTGGAGAGTTTTTTTTTCTTAAAATTGAAGGAAAAACAAGGACCAAGCTTCATTTTGGTTTTAGGTGGAAATGAAAAAGCAGAAAGTAGTTCAAAACCAACGGTGAGAGCAAGATTATTCAATATTAATTGAATACTTTCCTTAGAGGCAAAGCAAAAAATCCAGATAGATTCAGCCGGGTTGATTTGGGAATTGGTCAAACTTGTTAATCCAGTGAGGAGGGCCTGAGGCGGAGTTTTAACATTGGTCATTAACGGAGATTACTAAAGTAGAGAAGAAGGCTTGCCCGGTGAGAAACAAATGGATGATTGGCCGTTTACTTAATTGAATCGTAATTAAATTGGGGTTTGGCTAGATCTTTTGGATTTTGAGAGGCAAGGTTAAATCAAGGTTAAGTCTAATGAGAAAGGATGGTTGTTACGAGCAGGAAAGAATATTCCCCAATTTACTTAGAGAAGAGAACCCAAATAAAATTATGCCTCGTCGTCAAGCCTTATTTTTGGCTTTAAGTGACCCGATTATCTCCCAGTGGCTGAGGACCAGGTTTTCTCCTCCTGAAAAGTCGCCCCTGGTTACAGTTGATCTTGAACTTGTTCACCTTTCTTTCCAGAGTCTCTGGAAAGCAGAAATAAAAGAACAAGGAAGGCGTAACCCTTTTTCTTTGGCCATTATTGTCGTTTGGCTTGAAGCTTGTTCGGGGCAGATCATCGAGAGGAAAATATATTCTTGGCTCAAGAGAGATGAACTTGATGAATTGATTAGTCAACAAAGGAGTGCATTTTCCCTCTTAAACTATAAGGACCGTAATCGGTGATTTTAACCAAAACAAATTTTCCCATCACCTCTTCATTAGCCGCAAAATTTATCACTTGATAGGCCTCGTTTCGGCCGGAGAAAATCCTTTCGTCTTTTTTGCTCTTGCCCGTACAGAGAACTTCCATTACTTGGCCAACTTGCGTTTTGTGTTTGGCCGACTGGATTTCTTTTTGGCGAGCTTGCACTTCAAGGAGGCGTTGCCTTTTAGTCTCGGGAGGGACGTTATCTTCTAACTTGGCGGCGGCTGTCCGCGGCCGCGGAGAGAAGCGAAACGAATAAATATTGTCAAACTTAATTTTCTCCAGCATCTCGAGGGTTTGCTGAAAATCTTCTTCCTCCTCTCCCGGAAAGCCAACGATGATATCGGTAGATAAGCTAATAGAGGGAATATATTCACGGATCATGGCCACTTTCTCAAGGTATTCTTCCCGGGTGTAGCCTCGATTCATTAAGCTTAGAATATTATTTGATCCTGCTTGAAGAGGAAGATGGAGCTGGGCGCAAACTTTTTCTAGCGAAGCCATGGCTTTCGCTAAGCGCTGATCAAAATAGCGAGGATGAGAAGTGATAAATCTTATCCAGCGCAGCCCGCTAATTTGATTGGCTTTTTCCAAGATGTCAACTAGATCTTTCCCTGAAGCTTGATCCCGGTAAGAATTCACATTCTGGCCCAGAAAATGAATTTCCTGGTATCCCAAATCAGCTAGTTTTTTAACTTCATCAAGGATATAAGTAAAGGGGCGATATTTTTCCCGGCCCCGGGTAAATGGAACCACACAATAAGCACAAAAATTGTTACAGCCTTCCATGATGGTTACGTAAGCACTAGACTGACTAGCCCTCAGCGGAAGAGCCGAAATTTCGTACCAATCAGAATGCCAGTTAGTCGCCATCTGCTTGGCTTCAAATTTGATAAGCTCAAGTAATCGGTGATAATTGTCGGGACCAACAATGAAGTCAACGTGAGGAGCCTTAGCAAATATTTCCTCGCGGCGGAGCTGGGCTACGCAGCCGATAACCCCGAGGGTTTTCTTTTTTTTCTGTTTCCAGGGTTTAAGCCGGCCCAGTAAGGAAAATAATTTTTCTTCTGATTTTTGCCGAACAGCACAGGTATTGATAATGATTAAGTCACTTTCTTGCCAAGAGGACACAGGTTTTAATCCTTCCTGTTGGAGAAGCCCCCCGATGTGTTCGGAATCGTTAACGTTCATTTGACAGCCGAAGGTATGAATAAAAAAAGTCTGGAGCTCAGGTGATATAGATTTTGGTTTTGAATTTAATGAGTGGCCCATTTTTTTAAAGTAAATGATAGCATACTTGGGAAGGAGTGAACACCTGCTCTGGTTGCAATTACTGTGTTCTTTAAACCTGTAATCAGAGAAGGGGATGATGAGTAAGAATCATTTCCCGGGCATTTTTTAAGGCAGTAGCGGTAAGGTGGCTTCCAGCCATTAACCGGGCTATCTCTTTGACTCTTTCCTCAAGAGAGAGGGATTTGACTTGGGTAAAAGTTCGTCCTCCTTTTACTTTTTTTTCGATAAGATAATGGTGAGGAGCGGCCACAGCGATCTGCGGAAGGTGGGTGACGCAGATAACCTGATGGTCATGAGCTAGTTGAGCTAATTTAAGAGCCACCGCTTCGGCTGTTTTTCCGCCGATGCCTGAGTCAATTTCATCAAAAATGAGAGTCTTGTTTTTTTCAACTGAAGATTTGCCAATGACTTTAAGAGCCAGCATGAGACGAGACAATTCTCCTCCCGAAGCAATGCGACGCAAGGGCTTGCTGTCTTCACCAGGGTTAGGGCTAATCATGAATTCTAAATCATCCCATCCCTTCTCGGGAAGAGTTGCTTCTGAAGATATTTTCTTGGAAGAAAAACGGACTTTAAATTGGGCCCGGGTCATTCCCAAGGATTTTATCTCTTTTTCAACTATCCGGCTAAAATTGACGCCGAATTTTTTTCTTTCCTGGGAAAGCAGGTTGGCTTTGGCTTGATATTCTTTTCTTAACTTGCTTATTTTCTCCTCGATTTCGCTTCCTTTCTCTTCGCTTCGACTAAGTAACTGATATTCTTGGCGGGCTTGCGTTAAATAATTCAAAATTTCTGAAATCGAAGAGCCGTATTTTCGTTTCAGATTATCGATAAGGCTTAACCGTGTTTCAATTTCATCTAATTTCTCGGGGGAAACTTCGAACTTTTCTTTGAAATTAAGCAAAAATCGGAAATATTCCTTGAGAAGAAGAGAGAACTCCTCAGAGGCTTTTTCCATTTCGGCAAAATTAGCTTCAAAATCTTTCAACTCCCGAAGACGATGCTCCATTTGGGAAAGAAGGTTGGTTAAGCTAAAGTCATCTTCCCAGCCCAGGGCAAGCAATTCATCGACAAGTTGTTGGACTCTTTCAGCATGGCGGAGAATTTCTCTTTCCCGCTTTAATTCTTCTTCTTCACCTTCAACCAGGTTAGCTTTTTCTATTTCCTGAATCTGAAATTGGAGAAAATCCAACCGTTGCCGGCGCTGGGATTCGTGGAGAGAAAGTTTGTTTTTTTCCCTTTGGAGCTTCTTTATCTCGTGGGCTAACTTGGTTACTTCTGACCTTAAGGGGAGTAGATTGGCCGCATCGTCGATAAAATCCAGTTGGAATTCTTGGCGCCGGAGAAAGATATGATCGTTTTGGCCGTAAATATCAACTAAATTCGGGGCCAAAGCTTTTATTTTCTTGGCGGGTGTAAGAATTCCGTTGACATAACTTCGAGTTGAGCCGTCTCGAGAAAAATGTCTTTGGACCAATACTTGCGTCGCTTTATCCTGGGGTGAAATAAAAATAGCTTCGATAAAGAGCTCTTCTTCGCCAGTTCTTATCTTGTCTATTTCGCCTCTTTCTCCCAGTGCAAGGCGAATGCCATCAATGATGATCGATTTCCCCGTCCCTGTCTCGCCAGTTAAAACAGTAAATCCTTCTTTGAACGTGAGTTCAATGTTTTCAATAGTGGCAAAGTTGCGGATGCGAAGATATTTCAGCATCTAGATATTTCAGTTATCCAGGTTATTTTATTTTAATGGGAACCAGAGCTTTCTCCATGTTAATGCGTCCCCAACCAACGAAATCATCCTTGCCAGGGTATTCCGCTTTGTTGATATCCTCGGTGGTAAAGCAGATGATATCCATGATTTCGTTGGGCTTGAGCCAGGGTTTAATGCTCTTGATTAAGGCGGCCATTCCAGCCACATGAGGAGTAGCCATCGAGGTTCCATAGCCATAGCCATAGGGAATAGAGTCAGGGCCCCAGTACCAAGTAGGGACGCAACTTAGGATTCTGACTCCCGGGGCGGCAACGTCAACCTCGGGCCCGAAGTTAGTCCATTCGGGACGGGTATCATTATAGTCAGTGGCGGTGACCGCCAAACAATAGTCATCGTAAGCAGCAGGATAAAGAACAGCTGCTTCCTCATTGCCCGCCGCCGCCACCACGACCACGTTTTGTTCATAGGCATAAGCCAAGGCTTGTTCTAGAGCTGATGAAGGCTGATCACCTCCCAAACTAAAGTTAATTACGTCGGCTCCATTGTCGGCGGCATAGATAATGGCATTGATCATCCAGGAGTAGTAACCCTCGCCTTCAGCATCCATAACTTTAAGGGGGAGTATTTTGCAATTCCAGGCCACCCCGGCGATTCCTTCTTCATTATTTGTTTCCGCCGCGGCAATGCCAGCCACATGAGTTCCATGGCCATGATCATCAGCGGGATTATTATCTTCATTAACAAAATCGTATCCTTGGCTCTGGATTTTATTCTTGAGATCGGGGTGGTCAAAATCAATGCCCGTGTCGATAATTGCAATGACGACATCTTTCTTTCCGGTTGTTTCTTCCCATGATTCAGTGGCCCGGATGTCAGCTCGAGATTTTCCCCGCGGGCTACCGGGAATGCCGATTTCTTGACCGCTGTTGTAGAGAGCGTATTGATATTTAAAAAAAGTATCATTAGGCGTGGTGGCAATTCTTGCTTTATAATCAGGCTCGACAAAGAGAACATCAGGATTCTGGCTAAAAACCAACTGGGCTTCTTCAATCGTCAATCCAGAAGGTGCTTTTATCCGGAAGACATTTATCCTGGGAATACGTTTATATTCTCTGACTTGATAAGAATCAAGCGTGGTGGCCACTAGCTCGGGAGAAAGATGGGGCTTAAATTTAATTAATAAATGATCTGTTGAAGACGAAAAGGAACGCGGCCGGAAGGGCCGGCCTCGATTAAGAGTTCTAAAGGGCTTAGTTATTCCCGTTTGACGGTTAAAAGTCAATTTTTTTCTCACTGGTGGTGGGGCTTGATTTTGCTTGGAAAAGATAAACTCAGAAGAAATAAAAGAGATAATTGTCAATAAAGCTAAGATGGTCAGGGTGATTAGATATTTTCTTTTCATCTTTGCCCCCTTAAAACACATAGAAGATTTGAATAGTTACCCCTGGGTCAAGGTTATCTTTAGAGGGAAAAAGATCCAAGCAAACTCTCATCCTTAGAGGGGAGAAATTCAGGTTGGTTCCCAGGGACACAAAGAAATTACCTTTTCCCTTGATTTCCTTATCTTCCGTACGGTGGAGAGTTTCAATGGTCTCTTCCAAAGAAAAGGTCCCTTGGAGAGGGCTTATTCCCGTCCAAATAAAAGGAGTAAAAGTATCCCATCCCTGGTAGAAACAGAGCGGCCCCAGCCTTGCTTCCCACCAATTTGGTTTTCCTTGGAGTTTTCCTTCGACCATCAAGCCAGGAATGGACCAGTTATTAGTATTGCCGAGCGAATAAAGGAACTCTCCTTTTAGGCCCACGCTAAAATTTGCGTATTCGATCGCCTCCCAGGTTAGATCTCCTCCGAAAATCCATCCACTTATATTACCTGTTTCCAGTTCCACTGAAAGGGGAAGTTGACGGAAAACGAGATTATCGAAGCTCTGGAAGACAAGGCCGATGAAAGGAGTTAGGGTAACTCCGAAGTCAGTTGAAAAGGCAAATTGAGCAGTTAATATTGAAGCTTTAAGAGGAGAAGTTTGCTCTTCGTCATCCCAAGTCAAGGTCCGCTGTAAATACCGGAATCCTAAGCCAGTAGCGTAATCAATTTGAATGATGTCTTGATTCAAAGCCGGGGTAGCTTTAACTTTTGGGGGAATTAAAAAAGTTAAACCTATAACCAGCAAAAAAAGAACGGGCAATTTTTTCATTAAAGCCTCCATCTGGACTAATCTAAGCAAAACTTTATTCCCACTATGGCTTATTAGCCTTGCAATTGTTTATCTTTAAGTAGCCTTAATCTTAGCCCTTGATTCCCCGAGCTGCAAAGAGTACCTGTCCCTTTTAGGAAGGAAAGAAGCGATGGTGGCATCTTCTTTTTTCTTGACCTTTTCAATTTGCTTAATTCTCTCCTGGGCTTTTTTGGCGAACTTACTCTTGGGATAATCAGTGATGAGCTTGGTCAAGTAGGGAATAGCTTGCTCGTAACTGCGGCTCTTGAAATAGGCATCTCCCAGGTAAAAGTAAACCTTGTCCATTTCCGAAAAGTTAGGGTAGGCAGTAACAATATCCAGGAGCCGACTTACGGCCGCCTTGTGTGAGCCCATTTTATAATATAGCTCTCCGATAGAAAGGACGTGCTTGGCTAATCTTTCCTCACAGTCTTTGATGTTCTCTTGGGCCATTTTTGCTTCTTCGCTGTTGGGGTAGTTGGTGATTACTTTTTTGAATTCTTCTAAAGCTTGTCGGGTTTTGGTCTGGTCTCGGCCTGGCTTTAAAGCTTTCTTATAGTAAGTCATCGCAATCTGGTATTGAGCATAAGCAGCCGAAGGACTGTAAGGATAGAGGGAAATGAATTCGCGGTATTCGGAAGCGGCAATAATCATACTCCCTTCATCGCCTTGCTTAAAGTAAGAGTCAGCGATAGCCAACTTTGCTCGCTGGGCATAAAAACTTTTCGGGAAGGAGTCGATAACTTGCCGGAAATAAAGACGGGCTTTTTCGGGGTCTTTATCCAGATATTGTGCACCCAGTTTGTAAAGACTTTCGTCAGAAGAAGCCACTTCCGGCGAGATTTCCACTTGTTTTTTTTGACAGCTTAAGGTGGTCAGAAGAAGAAAAACTCCCATGAAAATTAATAAGAAAAAGTAACTTTTCTTGCCCATGTTTATCTCCTGCTATGGTTAACTTCAACTTGGTCCATTTCGTTTCTCATTTTTTATTATACAGCATCTTAATCCATTCCCACTCTGCTTTTAAGCCTTCTTCTAGAGAGTGTTCAGGTTGGTAGTTTAGCTCCTGACGAGCCTTAGTAATGGAGGCTAAGGTGTGCGGAACATCTCCTTGTTGGACCTGAAGATAGTTGATATTCAATTTTAAGCCCGTTATTTTTTCCAGAAGAGGGAAAATTTTTTTAAGCTTAATTTGGTGACCGCCACCCAGGTTGTATACTTCACCCGGTTGGCCATGGACTAAAGAGGACATGAGACCATCAATTATATCACTTATGTAAGTAAAATCACGAGTTTGTTCTCCGGTGCCGTAGACAGTCAGCGGTTGATTATTGAGAAGAGAAGACAAAAATTTGTGGAAAGCCATATCCGGTCGTTGACGGGGGCCGTAGACAGTAAAAAACCTTAGAGAAACGCAGGGTAGGCCATAATTTTTATGATAAAGAAGACAAAGATGTTCCCCGGCTAATTTGGTTACTCCGTAGGGAGAATATGGCCAGCAGGGACTGGTTTCGCGCATGGGAAGCTCAGTTGTGGCTCCGTAGACCGAAGAGGAAGAGGCATAAATGATTTTTTTCAGAGAGATGTTTTTGGCGGTTTCCAGTAATTTTTGCGTAGCGGCGATATTGTGGTGGATGTATTCATCAAAACTTTCTCCCCAGCTGGCTCGAACACCAGCTTGAGCGGCCAAATGAAAGGCAATTTCAACTTTTTTTAAAATAGATGGCAACTCGATTTCATTAAGGTCAGCTTCAATAAATTCGAAAGCCGGGTGGGCAAGCAAGGGGGAGAGGTTCTTTTCTTTTATCCAGCGGGCGTAATAATCAGTGAAACAATCGATCCCAATAACTTGATGACCCTCATCAAGAAGACGCTCGGCGAGGTGAGAACCAATAAATCCAGCTACTCCGGTTACCAAAATGGTCATTGTTTCTTTTCTCCTGGCAAAGCGAGCTCCTTAAAATGAAGCAGAGTTTGTCCGGGTTCGGGCGTGTTGAAAATACCTGAGCCAATAACAAAGATATCTACTCCATCTTCGATCAGCTCTTGGAAGTTCTCTGTCTTTACTCCGCCATCTATTTGGATCGGAATGGAGAGATTTTGCCCCTTAAGCCAGGTTTTAAGGCGTCTTATTTTTTGATGACAACTGGGGATGAACTCTTGGCCTCCCCAGCCCGGATTGACGGTCATTAAGAGAATGTAGTCAACCTCGGTAATTACTTCGGTAAGCAAGTGAATGGGCGTGGCCGGATTGAGAACTACCCCGGCTTTTTTCCCTCTTTTCTTAATGGCGTTTAGTTCATAATTTAAGTGGAAGGCTCTTTCCGCGTGGATAGAAATCCAGTCAGCCCCGGCTTCAGCAAAAAGCTCAATAAATAATTGAGCATTCTCAACCATTAAATGCACATCAAGGAGAAGGTTCGTTTTTTCTCTCAGCGAAGCCACCAGATCAGGGCCAAAAGTCAGGTTGGGGACAAAATGTCCGTCCATAATGTCCAGATGAAGACCATCAGCTCCCGCTTCTTCCACTTGTTTGACGGCATCAATTATTCGTGAAAAATCAGCCGAAAGAATGGAAGGAAATATTTTAATCATTACTTGCTTACCTCCAGAGTGATTAAATTCCTCTTTTGGATTTTATAACCCTGGGGAGGAAATTGTTTGATAATTATTCCTGATTCTAGGCCCTCGTAATAAACATAGCGGATATCACCAATTCGAAAATCATTGGCTTGCAGCCAAGTCACAACCCGGGAAGCTCGATGGCCGATGAGGTCAGGCATTAGATAAGCTTTTTCTCTTTCTCCTTGACTAACCAGGAAACTAATTTCAGAATTAACGGCAACTTCTTCTTCAGGAAGCGGCGATTGAGCGATAATCCGGCCGGCTGCATATTGTGGGGTGTGGACATAGGAGACGAGGCCTTTCCTTAGTTGGTTTTCTTGGAGCAAATCGCCAATATTTTGAACATTTTTTCCAATCAATCGGGGGACAAGTACTTTTTCTTGACCTGCACTTAAAATAACCTTTACTTCTGCATATAACTTAATCCGGGAGTCAGGAGCGGGATCTTGGGTAACAATTTTTCCCTTGTCCCAGGTATCATCAAGGCGAGAACCATTATTGATCAGAGTAAATTTCTTTTGTTTGGCTAATTTCTGGGCCTCCTCAAAGGTCAAACCTTCCAAATCTGGAATTTTTACCAGTTCTCCGCGGATAATTATTTTATAAGAAATAAAGGCCGTTAAGAAAAACAGATTAGCTAGAAGGAGAGCAAAAAATATAAAGTTCCATTTTTTATCACTGAGTGGCATGTAAATTCCAGTCTATCTTGGTAATAAATTAAATTAGAATTTATCTATACCATAGAATAGGAGGGAAGTAAACTTTGAAGGGCAACATTTAAATTGAATGTTCAGCGAAATTAATTTATATTAGTTTATTAATTCATCATCCTCATGGATATCTCATCAGCGAGTAAATGAAGGCCGGAAAATTTTTTGCCAGGTTTGAAAGTTTGAAATTGAGGTGGACAATGAGTTTCGGGTTCAGAGAAAAATTGATGGCTTTTTCCTTTTGTGACCCGGCTGAAGGTAGAAGTTCAATTCAGCGTTAAATATTCATGGGGATGATGAATCCAGGTTTCCTAATCTACTGAGGAGGATATCAATGAAACAATATTCTGATTTTAGGAGTGACACCGTTACCAGGCCAACACCAAAAATGAGGGAAGCAATGGCTCAGGCTGAAGTTGGTGATGATGTGCTTGGTGATGACCCTACTGTCCAGAAACTTGAATCTTTAGCTGCCTCGATTACGGGTAAAGAAGCGGGTTTATTTGTTCCTTCGGGAACAATGGGAAATTCGATCGCTATTAAAGTCTGGACCAAGGAATTGGAAGAAATCATTCTCGAGAGTCGTTCTCATATTTTTAACATGGAATCTACTCATCTAGCTTTTATCTCCCGGGTTTTACCCCGCTGTTTGCCTTCCCAGCGGGGGGCCATGGATCCTGAGGAAGTCAGCAGTAACGTTCGGCAAGCAAACGTTCATATTCCCCAGACATCGCTGATCTGTGTTGAAAACACCCATAATAATTGGAGTGGGGCAGTTGTTCCTCTTGATAATTTAAAAGAACTGAGAGCCGTTGCCGACGAATTTGGCTTGAAAATACATTTAGATGGAGCCCGAATTTTTAATGCCAGCTTAGCTTCAGGTATTTCGGTTAAAGATTACGCAGCGCAAGCAGACTCGGTTATGTTTTGTTTATCCAAAGGGCTGTCAGCTCCCGTGGGCTCAATGCTGGTTGGGCCAAGCTCATTTATTGAGATGGCGAGAAGGGTGCGCAAAGCTTTGGGAGGCGGAATGAGACAGGTTGGGGTATTGGCGGCCGCGGGTATCATATCCTTAACTGAGATGGTTGATCGGCTCCAGGAAGATCACCGGCGGGCCCGAAAATTTGCCGAAGCCATTGCTCCTCTTCCAGGCATTGAACTTGACCCGTCCTTGATTGAGACCAATATTGTTATTTTCGGTTTTAATCATCCCCGGCTGTCTAATATTGAGTTTCTTGCCCAGTTGCAAGAAAAGGGAGTCCTGGCTTTACCGGTCGGGAATGGAATTCGTTTTGTTACCCACAAAGATATTGATGACAACGATGTTGACCGGGCAATTGAGGCTTTTAAAACCCTGTTGGTTTAAGTTGTTAGTTTAAGTGAAAACTTCGTAGTTTAATTAGCCTGAGTAATTCATAAAAAAAAGAAGTTTCTCCTCATAACCTACTGATATATAACATGTTAGGATCAAAAAGAAGAAGAAATAGCTATGAAAGGCGGCCCGCCCCCTCAATTAAACTATAGCTTAGAGGCCTTTTTTGGGCCCAAAAATCGCGTTATAGCTGATATATTGAGGTGTAATAAGTGTTTATTTTCTTTATTATCAATAAGATGGCGCGGCCCGACCCCTCAATTAACAATTAAACTAGTTTCTCTAGAAGTTGGGCGATGTCCAGCACCGGGATGTTCTCTTTCCCTTCATCTTTGAGGCCATCGGTAAGCATAGTTTGGCAGAATGGACAAAAGGAGACAATAAGGTCAGGTTGAGATTGCAAGAGCTCTAAAGTTCGGTGGCGATTTATTCTCGTTCCTTGCGTTTCTTCTGTCCACATTAATCCTCCCCCAGCTCCACAGCAGAAAGTATGTTCACCGGAATTTTCAGGTTCAAACAAAGTGGCCTCTCCCTTGCTGGCCAATTGAAGGAGTGTCTTTGGTTCTTTCCTGATTTGGTTGTGGCGACTGAGATAGCAAGAATCATGGCTGATAATATTTCCGGATATAGATTGTTGGAGCTTGAGTTTTCCTGAAGTAAGCAAATCAGCCAATAATTGGGTGTGGTGGATTATTTCGATTGATTGGAGAAATTCACGATCTTCGGGGCTTAAATCAGGGAGGAAGGGCAAGAGCCGGGGATATTCATTTTTCAGGGTGTTATACCCGTGTGGACAAGCAACGATTATTTTTTTGACTTTGTAATTCAGGAAATTCATCAAGTTTTCTTGGGCCAGCATTTGGTATAAGTATTCATTCCCCAATCTCTTGGCTGAATCACCACAGCATTTTTCCTCTTGACCCAGGATGGCAAAGTCAACACCTGCCTGCTGGAGAAGCTTAACTAGAGAGCGAGCAATCTTTTTCCCCGCATCATCAAAAGAGAGGGCGCATCCCACCCAGAGTAAGTATTCTGCTTCTGGGTGTTCAGCTAAAGTTTTAACTTCCAAGGATTCGGCCCACTCGGCTCGCGAGGCAAAGCCAATTCCCCAAGGATTGCTGTTGGTTTCCAGGTTCCGGAAAAAAGAATTTAACTCGGGAGGAAATTTGCCTTCCATTAGAACTTCACTTTGCCGCAAGCCTAGCAATTTAGGAATATGTTCGATTTCCACCGGGCAAACGTGCATACAGGCTCCGCAAGTGGTGCAGGCCCAGATCTCGTCAGGAGTAAAAGTGTTGCTCAGGAGGGAAGGAAGTTCATGGCGCTTTTGATGGATGATAAAATTTTTGTTTTCTTCAAGATGATGGCGGAGGTTGAAGATAATCATTTTCGGTGACAAGGCTTTCTCGGTAGTAAAGGCCGGGCAAGCATCCTGGCATCGTCCACATTCAACACAGGCAAAAGCATCCAGTAAATCTTTCCAAGTGAAATCGAGTGCCTTTTCGAGGCCGAATGTCTCTTGGTGTTCTATATCCAGGTGGGGAAGGGAGGACATAGCCTGTTTTTTGTTGAAGAAAACATTTACCGGGCCGGCAAACATGTGGAAATATTTCGAGTGAGGAACATAAGCAATGAATCCATAAACTACCAGCAGGTGGACCCACCAGGAAATCTTGAAATGCTGGGAGATTAGGGCTGGCGATAAATTAGCCTTTTGAACTAGTGAACTAAGCATACCTCCAAGAAAGGCCCAGCGCTGAGTTTCCGGATGGTGAGCAATGGCAAAACACTCGAAGTATAAGAAACTCAAAGTTGCCGAAGTAATCAACAGATAGATCACCGCGGAGTCCAGAGGAGTGGTGTTATAGGCGGGAAGACGAAGGACAAAACGTCTACAGGCCAGAAATACAACCCCAACTAAAATCAAAATGGAAAAAAGGTCCACTGAAAAGGAGAAAAATTTACCAAAAAGAGACGAGCCAAAGAGATAAAAATCAGAAAAGAATCCTTCCAGGGTGTGATTGACGGTAAACGTGTCAAAGGTTAAGGCCCCGTAGAAAATTAAAACATGCATCAGGCCTGTCCAGACTCTTTCGTTTTTTAAAGTACAGCGCTGCAGAAACACTTTGGTCAGCGTGGAGAAGAAACGACGACCAAGAGCGGAAAATCGAGGCTCCGGTTGCCCCGCCAGGATTATTCTTATTTTCGTTATCACCGGAATGAAAAAAGCACACCCGGTGATTAAAATAGCGATTATTAGTCCGATTTTTTCCGCCGGAGTAAGCATTGGGCCTCCTTTAATAAATTTAAAACTTTAATAAATTTAAAAAGGGATGGCTAGTCCCCACATCACTTTATAGAAATGCTGTTTGTTTCCCCAGCGGGTGGCTTGGATATCTTGCCAGAAGCTAAATCCCAGGCTGAGGTGAATTAAATCATCGAGATAATAGCGGAGAATAATATCTCCGAGAAAAGCTTGACCCACGGAAAAGTAGGCCTCGCTTTGAGCAATAAATTGGACATTCAAAGTGATATTCGACCTCAAGAGGGCTCCGAAACGTAATCCGTACTCTTGTTTTAATTTTTCTCCAGAAAAGTCAAGATGGCCTCTATGGTTAGTATGATGGAGAAACCAGGTGAAAGGTTCGACATGAAGGCTTTGGGTTTTGACCACAAGGCCAAAGCCAAGGTAATTGCGATTTAGGTAAAAAGGCCGGCCGTTGAGAAAGCTTTGATTGTCTGAGTCGTGGTTGCTGTCGTGACCAATGATAATCACCAAGTGATCAAGTAGCTCCTGGCGAAGGGAAAAATGCCAGTCAAATTTAGTTCGACGACCGCCATCATCGTGGGTAATAAGTTGTGCCAGAAAAGTAGTCGAAGGGGTAAAAAAAATGAAATTCTGAAAACCATAAGTCCATCTATCCTCGGGGCCGGATAGATCATTGTAACTGGGGAAGGTAGATGGTAAATGAAGATTTCCAAAAATTTCCCCATGAATGCTGAGTTTTTTTTCGGTCTTGACCAGTTCTTTTTCTAGAAAGGGACGATAGATGAAGATTTCCTGAGCTCTAATTGGAAGAGGATAAGTAATCAATACAATGGCAACGAGAAAAAAGCCTAAAAATTTCTTAATTTGAGCTTGAAGATAAATTTTCATTGACCTTTAATTTTCCTCTCGAACTAGATAATGGATAAAATTCTTTAGTTGGCTTGCTGATTACTTTTTTTACCATGTCTAAGGTTAAATTCAATCTTAATAGTTTCAATAAAACCTTTTCCTATTTTTCTTATTTAAGCACTGATGTCAAGTCGATTTCTCGAGCTAAAAGCCGAATGAAAATTATTGAGAAAACTGGTGACAGTTCACCTATTTACTAAAACTGGGTAAAA
>Ga0190349_1000159_pt1 | contig 24481 bp, 38 predicted proteins | sample 48721378_MG_FD_179798 | JGI IMG/M metagenome (GOLD analysis project Ga0190349, IMG submission 179798) | Hydrothermal vent microbial mat bacterial communities from Southern Trench, Guaymas Basin, Mexico - 4872-13-7-8_MG | ecosystem: Environmental > Aquatic > Marine > Hydrothermal vents >...
GATTAAGTCTGCATCTTGCGAGCAGGTGGGAAAACCATAACTATGCCTATACAGGGGATAAGAGGAATTTCAGCAAATTATGGTTAAGATGCCCGACAAAAAAATTTTTTTAGTATGATGGCATCCATAGTAATAGGCAAGAATAACATTTCTTCTTTTTTCTCTTATCCCTTGGGGTAAAATAGAGGATTGATATGCATAAAACCTGTCCATGTTGTAAAAGATATATAAAAATAACAAGAAAGAGACATATTTGTAAATGTGGTTATGATTTCAAAAAAAATATTATAACTGAATAACAAGTGAATAAAAAATGGGTGAATTCAAAGGAAAACAACACAAGCTTACAAAAGAGGAAAAAAGCAAAGGTGGAAAAGCATCTACCATTGCAAAAAAACTTGCTCATAGGAAAAAATGCGATGAAACATGTCCTCTTTTTGATAGATGCCCACTTGCCTCTTTCGGCATGCGTTATAATACCTGTTATTTGAACAAGGATAATCCTACGCTTCGGAAAAACGTGCTTAAACTGTTAAACGGTGATGAGGAAGATTTTTTTGACATTATGAACAATATCGTCTCTGACATGCTTCGTATAATTATAACAGAGGACGATGGCAATATTAGGACGAAAAAACTTGTTGTTGATGCGTTACGTGATTTTTATAATATGAAATTTGGGACTAAGTCAAAAATCGAGCATTCTGGTAAGATTGATATAGAATTGTTTAAAAAATATTTACAAACAAATGATAAAAATGAGAAAAAAGAAGAAAAAAAATGAATTCTATGAGTTGGATGCTTATAACACAGAATAGAGTTTATATTGATAGTTTAACAAATCTGTTAAAACTTTCAAAACAACACAGGAATAGTGTTTTGACACATTATCTATTCTATGATTTATGAGAGAAAAACTTAGCAGGCTGAGGCTATTTCCAGACTAAGCTACTGGTCCTTGTTTTACAGTTTATGAGAGAAAAACTTCTCATTATCATGGACAACCTCTTCCAGCAGATAAAAGGAAGAGGACTTTATGATTATCAAAAAAGATTGTTTCAAAGCAACAAAAAGTTCAAAATTGTAAACAAAAGCCGACAGGTTGGAATAAGTTATTCATTGGCATGCTGGGGACTGCTAAACGCTCTATTGCTTGACAAAACAGTGTTGATAGTATCACCAAGTGAAAGGCAATCTAAACATGTTATGGATTATGTAAGAGAGTTTTTGAATTATCTTAAAAATGATTTTGAGATAAGATTTCAGGAGGAGACCAAGCTCAGTTATATCTTTGAAGGTGGCGGAGCGCTTTACTCGCTTCCGAACAACCCAAATACTGTTCGTGGCTTCAAAGCAGATCTGATTATTATTGATGAGTTCGCTCATTTCCTAAACAACACAGACAAGGAGATGATAACAGCTATAACACCATCCATCAGCCGTGGTGGTGAGGTAATATTTGTATCCACACCATTTGGCACAAAAAACATGTTCTACGAATACTGGCACAATAAGGATGATTATGAACATTTTACAATCAATTATAAGGATTGCCCAGATTTACAGATAAACCCTGATGATTTTGATACTCTCACATTTCAACAGGAATATAATAACCAGTTTCTTGAGGATAGTGATGAGAGCGAGTTTCCATTTGAGCTAATAAGGCAATGTATAGACCCAGATCTCATATATGAGGATTTGCAAAAAAACAAGATATACTTTGCTGGTGCTGATATTGGACGGACAACAGATTTGACGGCATTGGTGGTTTTTGAAAAACAACAAGACAAATACATCCTGCGTATGGTTAAAACTATGAAAAACACGCCATATATGGAGCAGGAAAACTATTTCACATACCTGTTAAAAAATTATACTTTTGAACGTTTTACAATCGATGAAACAGGCATTGGCAATATGCTCGCAGAAAACCTACGACGCAGATTTGGTTTTATACAAACTCTTATGTTTGATAATAAAAATAAGCAGGAGATGGTTACAAATCTAAAACTACTCATGCAAAATAACAAAATAGTTTTGCCAAATGATGCCATTGTTATCAACAGCATCCGCATGATAAAACGAAAATACACATCCACAGGATATTTACGTTTTGAGAGCGATAGAAATGAGGAGCTTGGACATGGCGATGTTTTCTGGGCTATAGCACTCGCACTCTATAACGCTGAGCAGGAAAAAGCAGGTTTTTGGATAGGATAAAAAAACATGGAGAGGAATAAAATTAAAAATATGAACATAAACGGCATAAACGGTATAAACGATTGTTGGTATATTTAAGTCGAATATAATCTTAAATTTTTTAGCTTAAATAAAGAAAAACCGTTTATATCGTTTATATGGGTTATGAAACTTAAATGTTCAGTTAGGAGGGAAAAAAATTGGGAGATTATACCTACTCGTTGAAACATGGAGCATACATCGTATGGGATGGCGATCTTGCAACAGCAAGGGAGCTAAAAAACAAGACAGATGAGCCAGTATTGGTCTATGATCCAGATAAGGATCGTTTCTACATCTATAAAATCGAGTATGAGAGCAGACCGTTGAGGATAAAACATGGAGAATTCGCTAAGGGAAAAACTAAAGATACCTACTAATGTGTATAATATTATCAAGGAGTATAATATCATGTATACTATTTCGATAGTGTTTGATGATTATCGTTTCAGATGTAACATTTTAGATTATTTACAGACAAACCTATACAACTAAAAAAAATTGTGATAGTGTTATAAAAATATTTTTTAAGGGGTGGACTATGGGGATATTAGATGTTTTCCGACGCAAAAAAAACCAGAGTAATAATTTGATACAGTTGTATGATATATACAGCCGTGCTCTTAGTAGCCGTAAGACAAAAACCAGTGTGAAACATTATCGAACCATTCTAACCAACAAGCAGAAAAGAGACATATACCGTATAGAACCAATACTGTTTAAGGGGATTAATAAAAAAGCACGAGACCTTTTTGGCGAGTGGTTTGACATAGACAGCCCAATAGATGGTGTGGATGTCCCAGAGGATATTGAGCAGAAGATAAAACAGTTCAACAGGGAAATCAATCTTAAACAGAAGCTTATGCAGAGCTATGTTCATGCACAAGTATATGGCAATGCATATCTTGAACTTGTGACAACAGACAACGGCGAGGCAAGAGAACCGTTGAAAAAAACCGCGGAGCTTGTTGATGTTATAAACATTGATCCGGAGACTATTACAAAAATCGTTGAGAAAAATGGTGAACGATATTTTATACAAACCATCGGTGGCATAGAACATGCTATACATGAAAGCAGGATAATACATATCAAACCCTATGTGCTTGGTGATGATGATTTCGGCCTTAGCGTTGTAGAGGTTGCATACATCATAGCACAATCTAAGTTAAACTGTGATAAAGCAGCGGGTGAGATACCATACCGTTTTAGCCATCCATTTCCAATAATAAACATTGATAACGCCTCGCAGAAGGAGATAGATGATGCTGTTAAGGTTTTACAGAAGATTAATCCTAAAACTGGTTTTGTGGGAAGCGACCGTTATCATTTCGACATGCTAAACCCAGATGCGATAGATCTTACACCATTTGCCAACTGGTTCTATATCAATCTTGCAGCAGCGTTGCAGATGCCACTAATGATTTTGATTGGTGTTCAGAAAGGAGCTGTAACAGGTAGCGAGGTAGATTTGCGGGAGTATTATAATGATATAAAAAGCATACAAGAAACCATTTATACACCCATCCTTGACAGGATCTATAAACAACTAATTGGCGATGCATGGAAATATGAGATATACTGGCGTCCCATCTATGTAAACCAGAAAGAAGAAAGCGAAATAAGACTTAATAATATGAAATCTCTCGAAATATTATATCTAAAATGCGGTATAATAGATGATGATGAGGCACGGCAGATAGCAAGGGAATGGAATATACCAATACCAGAGGATGTAAAAACCACAGAGCAACCAGAAAACATTGAAGAAAAAAAGATACCAGCGATTAGACAGCCAACAGAGCAAGAGTTTCAGATTAGCAAGATGATACTCGAGCAGGCACGGCGGGAGCGAGAGCTTGGAAAAAAACTCCTTGATGAAGGGGCAGCCAAATAATTATGAGAAAAGAACCAACGCGAACCAAGCAGCTACGGGAACAATACCGCAGGCATCTTATTAGCATAATCAACCGTTTTTATAAAAACAGTAAAAGAAAAATAATGATCATCATTGAAAACAATACTATCAGTTTGTCTAAGACTTTGAAAGATGTTAAAAAAACCACGCTTGCTGTCATGGATGATATAGAAAACATCATAGACACAGAGATAACAATTGTTGACAATGAGGCACCAGATGTTATAAAAAAAGACATAACCACAGCTTATAAACGCGGGCAGATCAAGGCAGGATATGATCTCGAAAAATATGGTTTTACCATATCCCCAGCTCTTACCCCGTTGGATTTCGAAGCACTCAACATTCTTGAAAAAAATAATTTTAGTCTTGTAAAAAATGTTAGTCTTGATATGAAAAAGGAGATGCTGAGGATTGCAAGCGATGGCATACTCCGAGGAGAGAGCATATACAAAATCAGTAAAAACCTTGACAAAACCCTTGGTCTTGGGCGTAACCGTTGCACAAAAATAGCACGAACTGAGATAATAAGAGCCTATGCAAAGGGCAGTATGAACACTTATCACAAAGCTGGTATAAAAAAATATCAGTGGATAACAGCATGGGATGAACGAACATGTCCAGAATGCGCAGATCTTGATGGCAAGGTTTTCCCAATTGGTGGACATCCAGAGCCGCCGTTGCATCCCAACTGTCGTTGTAGCATTGCACCTTATGTAGAATAAAAAAACAATTTTTTTGGATGGTGATGATGTTTTTTGGATGTAAAAATAGATGAGCTACCAAGGCAGATACAGGATATGATACGTGAACGTAATCGTAAGCAGGAACTGGTTGACATGATCACAAATGAGGAGATAAAACCTCTTGAAATCGAACGATATGTTATCAGTAAGGCTATAGAAAATATAGAACTATGTGATAAGGGTGTTATAAAATATATCTACAACGTGGGTGATATTGTAAAAATCCATTTTGACAGCAAAGAAGAACTTCTTAAACTACTTCGTGCAAGGCTTGAGGATCTAAAAAATAAGGTTATACCATTGAAAAAACAAAGGCAGATACATGTTGATGATATTCGAACACTTGACAACAAGATAAACGCCAAAATTCTGGAATGGCAGAAAAAACAACAACGGCGTGAGAGATGAAACGTGGAAGCCGTGCTTGGAAAAAACGTGGTAAGATGCGTTGGAAGCATCATAAAAAACGTATGCGTCGTGCAAAACGTAAAAAAAGATTTCTAAAAAAATAAAAGGTTGATATGATGGGATTGGTTGGCTCTTTCCGTCTTGATAAAAAGGAGATGATGCGAGACCAGAGAAGACGGTATCACAAGAGGAAGACCAGAGAATACTATGAGGAGCTAAAAAAAACATATCACCTACGTGGTAAACGATTTCTATCACCCATTCAGCAAAAAGCAGGTGCACGTTTTGTAGACGGCAATATAAGATGGTTATAACTATGTTACGTGTAACAGCGAGGATAGTAGGAGTTGATAATGTTAAAAAATCTTTGCAGAACATGATTAGTGATGAGAAGATAGAGAAAATACTTGACTACGGTGCAGCGCTTATAGAGGCTGAGGCGAAACGGCTATGCCCAGTGGACACAGGAAGACTAAGGGCGAGTATAAACACGATAAAACCCAAAAAACTAACTCGTAGCATAGGCACAAGCGTGGAATATGCACCCTATGTAGAGTTTGGAACATACAAGATGCGTGCGCAGCCATATCTTCGCCCAGCACTTGAGCATAATATAGACAAAATAAGGGCTATGCTGGTTAAAACGTTGAAATAAAATATTTTTTGTTTTCAATAATTAATATAATTGAGGAGAGGTAGATTTTTTTTGAACATTGATGATGTGCATCCTACAAAACTTGAGCTGTTGCGTTTTGCTCTCAAGTTTTACAAAAAAATCAGAGAAGATGTTGTAGAGGATGTAGAGTTCGCAGGGCAGCCTGTAGCAAAGTTTTTGCATGATATTTTCAAACAGGCTTCTGAGAATATATCTGAGAAACATCAGAGCAATGCGGTATATAAGATAGCAGTGCTTGGACTTTTCACATATCTAAAGGATAGCGCCTATAGGGATATCGGGGATTGGATACTTAAAAAAATACTTGAAAACAAGGACACATTGTGGGAGTATGTGAAGGATGCACCTGAGCCAGATGAATGGTATGTCAACCTATGGCACAATAGTAAGAATAAGACCAGAAAATTACGTGAGAAAGGATTTATCGATGAACATGAGTTATCTGATGATGAAATAATTTTCGTGAATGAATTTCAAGAGGATAAATATAAAGAGTATATGAGAAAAAAGGGAAAAATTGTTATTAACAAAAACAACAAACAAAAAACAATAAAAAAATAAAAAATAGTTGGGGGGTAGTTAGATGGCGGTAAGTGTGACAACTGCATCTTTTGATAATGATATAATTGTTATAGCTGAGGGAACAGCAAGCGAGGTTTTAAACTATATGACAACAGGAACATACCCTATGAAGGGGAGACATGGATGCTTGCTTAGTTTTTCAACAACACATGATGGAACATCAATAGTTTACTCAGTATTGTATATCAGCTACAGCTAAAATTTTTTAAAAAACAACAAAGAGAGGGAGGATGATTTTTAGAATGCCTTTACCAAAACCAGAACACGGTGAGGATAAATCACATTTTATATCACGATGTATCGAGTTTATATTGAATGAAAACCCGGATACACCAATTGATCAAGCAGCGGCTATGTGCTACACCCAGTGGCGAAATAGAAACAAAACACAGAAGAAAAACAAACAAAAAAAGGTTTTGAGAAAGCTAATGGCAAAGCTTGAATTCTACGGTGAGCAAAAAAAAGAATGGGACACATTTTTCGACTATAGTATCAAGACAGAGGATGGTTTTTTACAACTTCCACGTTCAACAGTAATTGTCGGCGATGGAATATATAATGGTGAATATTTCCCAGCTGAGGAGATAGAAAAAGCATTTGCAAGCATGGATGGACAGCCTTTTAACCTTGACCATAGCGACAAGGTAGAAGACGAAATTGGTTTTGTTATTGAACCAGTTTATGACCGCAACACCAAAAAAATGAGTGTTATCCCTGTTCTAAATCTCAATACCGCTAAGGGAAGAGCAGCGCTTTCTTTCATAGAAAACAGGCGTAAGGCTGGTAAGACAGCGGAGGTTAGCGTCGGCGTATGGGTAACCATAAACAAGGAAAAACTAAATGAAGATGATGAGGAGGAGATACCAGTGTGTCGTAATCATGAATATGATCATCTCGCACTTGTAACAAGGGGTGCATGTAGTCCTGAGCATGGCGCGGGGATAGGATTATCAGACAATTATATCATACCATCTAATTTTTATCAAGATGATGAAGAAAACAAAGAGGAGGATGATATAGTTTTGAAAGAGGAACTTGCTAAATGGGATACCAAGTATATTAACGATCTCCCAGATGCTGCTTTTGCATACATCGAACCAGGTGGAAAAAAAGACGAAGAAGGCAAAACAGTGCCAAGATCAAAGCGACATCTTCCACATCACAACATGAACGTCAAAAAAGGAACAGAACATGACACCGTTGACATACCACATCTGCGTAATGCACTCGCAAGATTACCACAGACAAAAATATCAGAGGCTGCAAAAAAGAAGGCAAGGGCTCATCTGATACGTCATGCAAAAGCACTCGGAGTTGGAAAATATGATGAGGATGAAAAACCTGATACTGTAAAAAAAGAAATGGAGGTAGATGAAAAAATGACAGAGGAAGAAGTTATAGAGGAAACAACTGAGGAGCAACCTCAAGAGGAAGAGCAAACTCAACCTCAAGAGGAAGAAACAAAGGTTGAGGAGAAAAAAGAAAACAATAACACTATTGAACAACTAAAGAAAGAAATCGAGGAGTTAAAAAAACAGCTTGCGGAGAGAAAAAGCCTCAAGAAAACAGAAGAAAAGGAGGATCTTGAGGATAAAAAAACAATGCTTCGCAAAGCTGGGATAGAATGGCTAAAAAAAGCAGCAAAGCAAAACGTTGTTTTAGAATGGAGAGAAAACTAAATGGGTGGTGATAGAAAAATGGAAAGCATAAAAGAATTAACAGCTGGCTCAAATATAGATGCTTGGGATACAAATTATCTCCCGCCTGAGGAATGGGCACATGAGATATTCACAGATGCAGAGAAAAACGCTGTCATGTTAAAATATGTAAACAGATATGACAGCCCGAGAAAGATCACAATACCAGTGAGACAAATCCAGGCATCAGAATGGACATCTACTGTTGGTGCAAACGTGTTCACAGCATCAAGTAGTGCTTCTACACAATATGATGCAACTGGTATAGCACTTGACCCAGTGGAATACAGGACATACATGCCAATAGCGAGAAAAAGTATCGAGGAGGCTACATGGAGCGTTGAGGCAGATGTAAGGAAGAGACTTGCACAACGTGCAGCTTTGAAGCTGGATACTGAGATATGGACATGTCTCGACAGCAATGGTCTATCAAGTGGAAAATACCAGGCTGGTGGAGAAGCACTTGACAAAACCAACACCAGCAACGCAGTAGACTATGGCACAGCACTAACTGTTGAAAACATAGTAGATGCGATATACAATATTAGAAGCACAGCATATAACGCTCCAGAATACATCCCAGATGTATGTGTAATCACGCCTGGGATGATGAAGGGGTTGATGAAGGAGAGCACGGTTATCAGCGCAGCAGAATATGGTGGACGTGCACCATTGAGCAGTGGTGTATTGTCTGAGATGCTCGGACTTGACTTCGTAATAAGTAGTAACATCCCACAGGATAGCGGCAGCACAGATATAGGTCTTGTATTCGCAAGCCCAGTATATTTCGTGGGTAATGTCCCGCATGAGTTCGAAATAGCCAGTGAGCTAAGGAGAGAAACCGATGAGGTATGCTTCTTCGTAAAGGTCAAATGCGCCTTTGCAGTAGGAGACAAAGACGGCGGAGCAGTATTATACACATAAAACACTTAGTTTAAAAACATTCTAAAAAATTTTTTACAAAAATATTTCATAATGGGGAATAACTATTTTCCCCATTATTCTTACTTTATTATAGGTGATACTTTTATGAAGGTAAAACTACGGGATGGTATAAAACGCTGGCATTTCAACGATTGGTCTATCAAACGTGGAGAGATAAAAGAATGCCCAAAGGAAATTTTTGAGCTATCAAATGGACGTCTTGAGATAGTAAAAACAAGTAAGAAAAAAAAGATCAAAAAAACTGATGATGAGGTTGTTGAAAAACCTATAGAGTTGAATGAAGATGAAATACAAGTGCGTTAAACCATTTGGGGTTTTTAAAAAAAACCAGATAATAGACACCAGCAACAATCCAGAATATGAGAAAGTTATCATGGAGAATATACAAAATTTCAAGGTTTTGAGGTTGTTATAAAATGCTCACAACACCAGGAAAAATAAGAGATATAATGGGACTTCATGATGATGTCAGCATAGATGACAGCCAAATCATTAGTCTTATTAAAGTTGCTCAGGAGATCATAAAAAAAGACCTTTTTATATATCATTATGATGAGACACCAGGTGACAACCCAGACACAGGTGCATCATGGGATGGAAGCAACACGCGTTTCCAGTTGAAGTATCCTATCATGGATGCAGATTTTGATGGAAACGTTGACGGTGATGATGTGACAGGATACTGGATAAGCAGTAGTTATACGCCAAGCAGTTGTAGCATATCTGTTGTAAACTCACGATATGGCTTGGTTGATATTTATCAGTCTGATGGTAGCACTCCAATTCCATCTAACGCGGAGGATGTATTCGTAACATATTATTCTATGGATGTTGTCCCATCTGATCAGCAGCTTGAGGAGCTTTGCACATATCTGACAGCGCACTTGGTAGAGCTTCGTCTTACTGAGCCAAGGCATATTAGCATAGCAGATCTTGAGAGCAATAAACGGTTTATAGAATTGCGTAGCACACGATATTATGAGATTTATAAAAACCTTCTAAACACCTTGCGTAAACCACTTATAAGAGGCACATAAAAAACATGTTTGACCCACGAAATGATATTAAGAGTTTGTTTACAAACAATCGCATAAGCGCTTCTGATAAGTATGGTAATAATGATTATGTGGAGATTGTCATTGGGCATTGGAAAAACCAGCCAGAGCAGGAGATAAGATATGCTGGTGTTCTCTTCCTCGAAGACCCTCGTTGTATTCTTGAGGATGCAACCATCGGCGGAGACAGGACGGAGTATACACTCATAGTTGACGCTAACCTTTTTGTTAGGAAGAAGAAAAATATAAGGGATTATTGGAGTTTTGTTAACTCTGTGGTGAACACGTTTGAGACAACTATACGATCTAACAGGGCAAATCTTAGTAGTTGTGATGATTGTATTGTTACAAATGTTCTCAGTCCGCCATCTGAGAGCGGGTATTTCTACCGCAGAGTTATAGAAATCACTTGTAAAAAAATAAGCTAAAAAAAATTTGGAGGAGGTAGGAAAAAGAAAATGGTTTTGAAAACATGGAGAACAAGAACTATAAAACTAATTGGCGATAAGCCTATTGTATTAGCAAGCGGTGCATTCACAACAGGATCATTGGCAAGTAGTAGCACCTATGATCCAACATCTACTACGGATATACACTGCGATGCATATATAGCTATTGACTGCAATGGGACAACCTATTATATACCATTGTATAACAGCACCGCATAAAAACAATAAATGTTTTATTATAATAATTTTAAAAGAAGGGGGATGATAAAAATATGGCAATAACAACAGGACATGGAGGAGATCTCGAATATATCGCAGCGGATACAAGCAGCCCCTATGGGTTGCCAAGCAGTGGCACATTGCAGATACCATCTGATAGCATCATCAGCGTAGAGCTCACTGGTAGCAACGGCGGAGAGATATTGTTTTCTACAAATGATTATGATGGCATTGACACGGTCACTGGTCTTGAGGAATACACGCTAACCATTGAATATGTGCTGCAGCGACATGAGGATACAGGATCTGGTCACACGTTGGCTAATAGTATAGAGTATAACGCTGTGAACAGGACAAATGGGCAACCATCCAAGCTATGTTTTGTTTATGAGACAAACGGTGATGCTTTTGAAATACGAGGTGCAGTGTGTAACAGCTTTAGCATCAGTGGGCGTGCTGGTGAGAAGATAATCTGCAGGGCGGAATACTATGCCACAGATGTAATCCCAGCGGATAGCACAAGTGGTCTTACAAACTATGATAGTCTGACAGCATCAGATACTATTGGCAACACCTATGAGAAATTCACAGGTGTAGCAGTGTCCAGATCAGGAAGCTGGTCTGCGGGTGTAAACAATTTCAGCTTTGAAATAGTGAATAATGCAGAGCGTGTATATACGGTTGGTAGTGCAACAGCATCGGATATTGTCTGTGGAAAACAGGAAATCAGAGGCAGCGTTGATATATTGCTTAATGATGGCGGTATGGATGATTGGAATGAGATGGCAGACGCCACTGAGCAAAACATAGTATTCGCATCTGGCAACAGCACCACCAGTGGTGATGTGTCTATGAAATGGACATTCACAAACGCATTGTATACCAATTTCCCACTTGCTTATAAGGCTGATGATGCATACATCGTAAGCGGTGTTGACTGGATAGCAGAGACGGTTTCACTTGCTGCATATAGTTAAAACATTTTTTTCTTTTAATTTTTTAAAGAAAAAATAATATTATGGGAGGTATGGAGAACATGGCAAAGGTTCTATGGAGAGGAAAGAATAAAGAAGATGGAGAGCTGCAGTTGGAGCAGTTTATAAAACCAGCTGATCCAGATGCAAAGTTGGAAAAAGACAAGGATGGAACATGGATAATAATAGGAAATGCTGTTATGGGTAGTAAGCCAGTTGTTGTGAAAAAATGATAACAGATGATATAAGTTTAGAACAGCTTATAAGGCTGTTGGAAAAACTTGGAGTTGATATTGATAATACCCAGATGTTTGGTCTTAGTGAGGAGATAATCCTCGAAGTATATGATAAAAACACTGGAAAACTAAAACAAAAAAAGGTTATAAAAAACAATAGGGAGGTTGATAGGAAATGATTACAAATGCTGGTATGGCTGAGGTAGCAGGTCTTATTGGAACTGATACACAGGGTGATGTTACAGCTTTTGATTATATTGCCATTGGAACTGGGACAACAGCACCCAGTGCCACTCAGACTGCTCTTGTATCTGAGCAGCAACGTGCAGCGGCAACAGGGACAAGAGTAACCACATCGGTGACTAATGATACACTTCAGCTTGTAAAGGATGCCTTCTCATTTTCTGGTAGCTATGCTATTACTGAGGTTGGCGTGTTCAATTCAAGCAGCGGTGGGACAATGCTAAGCAGGTCTACCTTTTCTGCTGTAAACGTTACAGCGAATGATACTCTTAAGGTTACTGTGAAGATACAGGTGAAACAGGGAAGCTAAAAACAATAAAAATTGTTTTTTTATTTTTTTATACCCAGAAAAAAGTTTTTTGGGTGAAAAAAGACTATGGCGTTTAATAGACAATTGTTTGATAGTATTAATCGTAAGTATAAAAAAGCGCATGATGAGATAACAGATTTGTATTATAACCAGGGGAAACTGAGTAAAGAAGAGTTTGATATACTTCATGAGCTTGTATGGCTTTTGCATGAGAAGGAACGATATGACAATGGTTTTTATGCTGATCATGAGCTGTCAGAGGAGATTTTAAACAGCGAAGAGTTTCAGAAAAACCTACAGGATAGAATTAGTCATCTAAACAAACGGATACCAGAGTTACAAGCACTCAAAATGAGTAAATGTAAAGGTTTTAAATACAGTTTTGAAAAATAAGAGGATATAGTATGGTTCAGGGGATAGAACCAGTTACACGGACAGAGATATCACCTTCAACATATAATACATGGGTGGATGTAGATGTTAGTAGTTATGTTCCAACAGGAACAGCGGGAGTAGTATTAGAAATAGTTAATACATTAACAACTGGATGTAGATGGGGCATTAGAAAAAATGGATCAACAGATACACTTACTAATGATATATCTAATTCAGCTCATACAATAGCTTTCATCGGTGTTGATGCAAATTTAAAATTTGAAGCATACATAGAATACTCTTTTGTTAACATTTACATAGTTGGGTATATCCCTGGAGAGGCTGGTGTGTTCTTCACAAACTATATCGATAAGACGCCAACTACTTCAGCAGAGTATGTGGATATAGATATTTCATCAGATACTGGCTCGGATACAGCAAAAATAGCATTATTTTTAATCAGTAATACAAACACTGTTACACAAGATTATAATCTTAGGGAAAATGGATGGACTGACACTTATCACAGGCCTTTAGACCGTGAAAGTCTTACAGGCGCTTCGATATCATGTGATGAAAATGAAATATGCGAGGTTTATTTACAAGATGTCACATATTTGAGTATCTATTTAGTAGGATATATAAAAACCGGATACGCCGATAGTTTTAGTTCAAAAATAGACTATTCTGTGAATACATTTGATACTTGGGTTGATACAGATGTAAGTGATAATGTACCAGCAGGTAGCAATGGAGTATTTTTCCAACTTGTACATCGATATGCTACGGAATATGGTTTTAGAAAAAATGGTGATACATATGATAATAGGGCGGATACTTATCGTATGAATTTTGGCTGGGTAGCAGTAGATACAAATCTTATATTTGAGCAATGGATTTCGCACTACAATACATTCTACTATAAAACTTTGGTGTGGGGTTATGTGAAAGCTGGTGGTCAAGCATATACAAAAACAATAACAGAACTACTCGCTCTTATAGACAGCACAGCATATATTAGAAAACTTGTAAAAACCTTCGCTGAGCTTCTCGGTTTTATAGATATTACACAGTTCAAAACAACATTGTCAAAAACCGAGATTATAGAATTATCTGATTATAGACAACTGTTGCCTATGTTGTTTAAAACCGAAACACTTGGATTAACAGATGATTTTGAATATCTACGAAAACAAACAAAAACACTATTAGAGACACTTGCACTTATTGATACAAAAGCTAAACAAATTAATAAAAACATAACACAAACAATAAACCTTATAGACACATACAGCAAAACAATATCCAAAACAACCAGTGAACTAATAGAACTTCTTGATAGTGTTTTTAAAACACCAACAATGCTTGTTAGTGAAAACCTTGCAATCACAGAGCAAACAATTAACAAAATATCTATTCTAAAATCTGAAATAATCTCTCTGAAAGACAACTATATAAAAACAATATACAAAACAATACCAGAGATACTAAGCATTGTTGACAGTGTTGTTAAAACAGCTTTTATAACCCAGACAGAGCTTATTGGGTTGTTTGACAGTGTTAAGGTTCTTAAAAGCATTACACAACCAGAAACTCTCGCAATTCTTGATAAAAAAGTATTACAGCCAATATTATTAAAAATAGAAAAACTTGGACTACTTGATACTATTCTAAAAACAACAGCTTTTGAAAAAACAGACACAATAGGATTGTCTGATCAAAAACAGCTTACAATGTCAAAGGAAACCCTTGAACAGATAAAAATCCTGGAAAACATTTACAACCAACCAGGGAAGACAATAGAAGAAAAAATAGACATTATCACACAAATCCTAAAAGACATACTGGTTGAACAGATAGAAAAAATAGAAATTGATGATAATGTTTATAAGACAGTTTCACAAACCCTAACCGAGATTTTTGCTATTGTTGAACAGATCTCCATGACAACAGGATTAACCAAAAGAGAAGTATTAAATATTGTTGATAGTTTGTTGAAAAAACCTGGTAAGACAGAGTTGGAAAAACTTGGATTGAAGGATTTGTTTTTTAAAAACATTGTGAGAATATTCACAGAACTAATAGATTTGGTTGGCACGGTTGAAAAGGTTAAACATGCCACAAAAATATTCATAGAAACAGTTGGGCTTGTTGATAGTTATATCAAACAAAAACAGATAACCAAGATGGAAATACTCAGCATGATTGACAGCATTAGACGGGATATAACACTTGACAGACTTGAAATATTTAGCCTGGTTGACAGCAAAATTTTTGACTATACAAAAACCATAGGTGAAATCCTCACCGTTGTAGATAGTGTTGAGACACAGGCGCAACTGCTTAAAACAGAAAAAATAGAACTAAAAGATTATTACTATAACACACCACAACTTATACGGCTTGAGATAATTGGTATAATAGACAGTATTCTTAAAACAATAGATCTTGAAAAAACCGATATACTTGGACTTCTTGATACACAAGAACTAACCCCCATCATATTGTTAGAGGAGAAACTCACGGTGCTTGAAAACATATACAACCAACCTGGGAAAACAGTTGAGGAGAAAATAGCATTCACCACAGAGATTATAAAAAACATCATTATAGAAAAACTTGAAAAAATAGAGTTAGAAGAAAACATCTACAAAACCCTATATCGAGTATTATGTGAAACTCTCACACTTGTAGAGGTTGTTTCGAAAAAGACAGGGCTAACCAAGAAAGAAATAATCGGTATTGTTGAAGATGTGTTTAAACAGCTTGGCAAGACAGAGATGGAAAAAATCAATTTGCTTGATACTGTTATCAAATACTCTGTATTGTTAAAAACAGTTGATGAAAACATTGAATTAGAAGAAACATTTGGTCTGACAAAAATAATAACACAGATTGAAAAACTATCACTACTCGAACAGATTATTAAAAAAACAAGTTTGACAAAAGAGGAAAAACTTGCACTGATTGATGCAGTTCATAGAAGAATAAGTATTCTCCGACAGGTTATGCTTGAAACACTAAAAACCACAATAGGTGTCGAGGTAGAGGATGAGACCGCTATGGTTGAAGAGGAAGACAAGGATATAACCATTGATGAAGAGGATAAGGATTTTGTTATAGAAGAGCATGATAAGGATAAAAATGTTGAGGTGCAACCATAAATGGGTATTGTTAGAGTGAAAAGAGATGACTATGGCATAGATCTTACATATACGGTTACGGATGATGAGGGAAACGCACTGAACATTAGTGATGCCAGTAGTGTTGTGTTGAAGGTTGGGCGTTATGACAAAACCACCACACTGTCTAAGACTATGAGCTTTGTATCTGATGGTAGCGATGGGCAGGTAAAGGTTAGCTTCGCCTCTGGTGACCTGGATAGCGACGGGTATTATGATGCTGAGATACAGGTAAACTACAGTGATGGGCGGCGGACTACTAAGACTTTCACCCTCCATGTCCTTCCAGATTTATAATCTATATTTTTTATATGGATAAATGTATGGGGTGGAGAAAAAAGTTTGAAAAAATATAAACTATCCTTTGTAAACAAGGGAAAAGAGTTTGAACTACCAGATATAAGAAAAGTAGGCTTTTACAAAAAGCTACTTGAGATACAAGCACGGATAGAGACAAAATATAAGGACATGGATAAGGAGAGCAATGTTTATAAAAACCTGGTTGCAACCGAGACAAGTATTGAGACAGCGTTTTTTGTATTAAATAAAATAGATAACAATGTTACACGTGAAGACATCGAGAATATGACAGATGAGGAGCTCGCTGATTTTATAACAGCGCTCTATGATCTCGAGGGTTTTGAAAATTTTCGCAAGGCGGAGAAAACCGCCAGTCAGCAGTAGAAAGCCTTGAAAAACTAAACAGTCTAAGACGGCAGATTTGTATACTCTTGCATATCCCGTTGCAATACATTGATGATTGGACGCTTGATGATTTTTATGGAATTATAGGTGAATATGAGACTTTTCTTAAAAAAGAGACAGGGGAGGCATGTATTAGAAAACCCACGCCGTTGGAGCTTGAAATTTCAAGAAAACTTGGTAAAAACGTGATAAAAAATGCATGATGTAAAAAGAACAGATGTGATAATACAAGCACATGACAAAGCCAGTAGTATTCTAAATCATATTGGCAAAAGACTTGACATTCTCAGCAAAGAAGGACTTGCGATGGGTGTAGCCTTCGCAGGTGTAAACCTTGCCATCAACGCTGTCTCACAGGGTTTTATGAAACTTCAGCAATGGGTAGATGAGGGTATACATAAATTCCGAGAATTCGATAAGACAATGTCAGAAGTCGCTACGATGCTCAACCAGATGGATGAAAAATATCTACCTGGTATGAGAAAAAGCATTGAGGAGATGAGCATTGTCTTCGGTAAATCCGCTGTTGATCTTGGACGTGCAATGTATCAAATACTCTCCGCTGGTGTCGAGGCATCTGGCGCTGTTGATGTTCTTCGTGCATCTGCAAAACTGGCGACTGCTACGCTCACTGATGTTGAGACAGCTGTTGACGCTGTCACGACAGTGCTTAATGCTTATGGTATGAGTGCGCAGCAGGTTGATTATATCACGAATATTATGGCTAAGACTATACAGCTTGGTAAGCTGCGTATGGATGAGCTCGCTGGCTCTCTTGGTTATGTTGTCCCAATCGCTGCCAAAGCTGGTGTTAGCTTTGAAGAGATTAGCGCTGCTATTGCAACATTGACAAAACAGGGTATAGATGCTCACATGGCATCCAGGGGTCTTAGACAGGTTCTTAATACTCTTATATCGCCAACTGAGGAAAGCAAGGAGGCAATGGTTAACCTTGGCATTAGTTATGATGATCTAACACTCAGGGCGCTTGGGTTGCAGGGAACTCTTAACCTTATCAATGAGGCAACCAGTGGACAGATTGGTCTTATCAGTCAGCTTATACCAAATGTTCGCGCTCTCACCGCAGCGCTTGGTCTCATGGCTAATCGTGGTGAAATACTCAGCAACAGTGTCGAGTATATCAAGAGTGAGTTTGACGCTCTTGATGAGATGTATAATAATGTTAGCAAATCATCTTATCTTGCGCAGAAGCGTATTGAGATGCTTCATGATACAGTTGATAGAGGCATCGGGGAGGCGGTGGAACCAGCGAACCGTGCATGGAATGAGTTCTGGGCAGCATTCAAAATAGGTGTTACAAAAGTAGGCTGGCTGAGTATTCCCCCAACCTCATGGCCTGCTGCTATTTTACGAGGATATGAGGAGATAAGAAAGATAAAAGATGAGGCTAAAAAGTTTGTCGAAGAAGGACTTGACACTGAAAAGGTAGAAAAATACTCTGCAGCGTTTGAACGACTTAACAACTATATCAAAGAACAACTCAGTCTTGTAAAAGAGATGCGTCAACGCCAAGAACTGTATCGCGAGGAGCTTGAAAACCTTGCTAAACAACGTGACATACTCGTTCAAACTCATAAATACAAAGAGGCACTATACTATATACCACTTGCGCTCAAAGATGCAACATATACCTCCAAGATTTTTGATGAGCAAACACGGGCGCTTGTAGACAGTATACGATTGCAACGTGAGGAGATAGAACGCCTTGAACAGGTGAACAAGCTTTACAATATGGAGATACAAAAAAACAATATCGAAGCTATGAGGATACAGCTCACTGCTATGAGACGACGGGGTAGGATGACACGTGAGGAGAAAAGAAGACTTGAAGAATTGAGAATGGCTGATCTACAAAAACGTATAGAGATAGCGCAAAACCAGCTAAAGATAGATGAGATAAAAAACAAGGGACTAACAGAGGAAGAAGAGAGACTTGAAAAAATCAAACTATACTACAGCGAGTATATCAAAAAAATAAGTGACACCTATGGACAGGAGCTTAATATTTTGAACACTCAGATAAAATATAAGGAGAAGCTTATTGAGGATTATAATAATTATATTGGAAGCTGGGATAAACCAGATAGCATCCTCGGCAGGGCATATCAGGCTTGGAAGACATATTATGATGAGCTTTCCAAGCTTGATTTTAAATATATAGTAAAGCTAATAGAAAAAGAAAAAATCTCAACACCACCAAGTATACCTGGTGCGCCAACTCCTACAACAGGTTTAATAGGTTCAACAGGTTCAACAGGTTCAGATAGGAAAAAAGGAATTGTAGTAAGCACTGTTCCATCTGTTATTGGAAGGATAGAAAGAACGGTGAATGTAAAAGTTGAACCTATCACTGTCAATGCCAATATTCAAAGCGACACTGATTTGAACAATCTTGGTAGTAAGATTGGGCAGCTTATAGCAACTGGTATACTTTCTGGTCTTCAAAGCGAACATGAGGTTGGATAAAAACATGATAACAAGACAATATCAGACATATTATGGTATACATCTAAATCATCATGAGGAGATATGGGCTGGAAACAACTATAACAAGATCCTTGTAAAAGAATATCTAAACACTGATGTCTCCACCAGCGACAGCACAGATGCAACCAGTATAACCTTCCTGCTACCGCAGATGTACATGTATAAATACTATTTGGATGGTGTGACACGTGGATGGTTCACAATATACAATCAGAGCACAACAGATGATGCAACACTTGACAGTTACACTGTCACGCTTCTTAAAACAGAGGATGTTCCAAACGCAGAGGTTACACTTGGCTCTAAATCTATGACATTAACATCAAACAATAGCATCCCAACAACAAGCTTTTTGAAAATCCCAGTTTTTATAACACTTGATAAACAGGTTGTAGAAGCAGGTAACAAACTTCTTCTCAGACTTGAGATCTCCACAACAGGTGGGGATGTTGTCTTCTATCATGCTAATGATAGTAGTAATGAGGATGTAAAGATAAAAATACCTTATGCACCAACAGGATGATAAAATTATATGACATTTACAATATCGCAGCAGCCAGATGATATAAACCTTATTCTTTATCCAAATGGGGATATAGCTGTGAATCTATCAACAAGCAGTGGAGCAACACATTATGTCCTCGTTGATGATGTATGGTATAACCCTGATGATGACACCTCTTATGTTTATAGCACAGCTACAACAGTTGTCAGTGATAAATATAGCCTGCAGGATCATGGTTCTGAGACTGGCACGATAAACTATGTTCGTCTCATTAGCCGTGCAAAATCTGATACCTATGAGCAATCATCATCTGGCACATATCAGCTTTTCATAGATGATGGAACAACTATTGGTTATTCCTCGAATTTTGCACCATTGCCAACAAGCTATGTTAAAAAATATTATACATGGGCTACAAAACCATCTGGAGGAGCATGGAGCTGGACAGACATTGACAATGTATATATTGGTGTGCGTTGCAGCAGTCCAACTGTTACTGAGGATTATAATCTTGTGCTTAGACCAAGTGGAAATGGTGATCTCAGCGAATGCTCAGTATATGGTGATACTACAAACTATCTCTGCGTAGATGAGGAAACAGCAGATGATGACACAACCTATGTATATGTGACAAATGTGCTACGAGAAAATGCTAAAACAGATCTTTATAGTATTCCAACGACAAATGTAACAGGGGATATAAACTATGTAAGAGTATATGTTAAATACAAGTGTGATCCAGATGACGAAAAAGGTATGTGGATAATCATAAAGACACGTGGAACAATTTATACAAGTGAAATATTTGGTTTTCAAGCATGGCACACGAACTATAAAACCTGGACAAGCAACCCTTCAACAGGAGCTGCATGGACATGGGATGAGATAAACAATCTTCAAATTGGAGTAAAACTAAGTGCAGGCGATGGATATACAACAAAAGCTACACAGGTATATGCAATAGTAAACTATACAACACCATATAATCCTGAAATTCGAACAACGCAGGAATATGCTGTTGTAAACTATTCACCACCACAAAACAGTGTAACACTCAATGACCCTGAGAGTATTGAAATAACACATAGTCGGCGGATAAAACGTTTCCTCTTCGGCTCAGGAGACTACGAGGTTAGTGATTTTGGACGGTCTGGAAAAACATTGAACCTATCAGGCATAGAGACAACAAACGCTGAAACAAAAATGAATGCTTTGAAAACAATGACACATTATGGAAAATATGTAACAATCACAGGATTGCCTGATAGTAATCTTGATGGAGACTATTATATAACAAGTTTCAACTGGGAAAAAAGAGAGGGATACACTGATAGGATAAACTGGTCGCTCACACTGGAGGAGGCATAAAAACAATGGGTATAATAATAACAGGCAACACAGATAATGTAACTCTCAGTGATCCACAGGGTCTTGTAAAAACAATTGGTAAGAGGATACAAAATTTTATATTCCCTGATGGGACAGACAAGCAGGCAGATTATGGAAAAACCAACGACCAGATAACAATAACAGGTGTTGAAACAACTGATGCAGAAAACAAGATGAACACTCTTGACAATATTATGAACAATGGAGAAACCATACAGGTAACGGGTTTCTCAGACAATTCTCTTAACACATATTATCACATTGTCAACCTACAATTTAAAAGGGAGAGTGGAGAGATAGAAAGATACTCCTATACTCTCACGCTTGAGAAAAAATATGAGGAGGCATAACAAAAGAGTGAACGACAAGGATAGACAACGACTTGACAGATTTGAGGAAATCCTCCTACAACATGGGGAAAGACTTGCGAGAATAGAAGAACAAAACCGCAACCAATACCATCTACTCAAAGAGATAAAAGAACAACTATTCGGCAACGGCCAGGAAGGACTGATAAAAACAGTTGCACGACACAAAGCCTATTTCGCAATACTCGGCAGTGCAATAGCAGTTCTCGCAAGCATAATAATCAAATTTCTCTTCTAAAAAAATAAAAATATTTTTGAGGAGGTGAAAAACAGTTTTGAATATTTTTGACTGGCTTCAAGGAAAGAAAACCTATCTCGGTGGCATAGGAGCAATACTCGTAGGATTTGGACAACTACTCTATGACTATCATAATGGCACATTAAAAGACTACCAAAGCTATCTCAGTTGGATTATCGCTGGTTGGACAATCATAGGTGGACGTAGTGCTTTGAACAAGATTTAGCTGAGAAATGCTAAAATTATATTATTTTTTTGAATCAACAATAAATCGAACTGCATCGCTAAAATCTGCTTTAATCCCTTGCTTTCTAAGCTTTTCCTTAGCATTTTTAAGAATTTGATAAGCATTCTCATCCAAAGAAATAATCTTACTCATATTTTATCCACCTTCATTCTTTATAACCTTTTACCTTTTATCCAAGACAAAATTGGTGTATTACTGTTTCCAGTCATATACCTCATCAAAATCTTTGATGACAATTTCTTCTCCTTCATCTTCATCAAATATAGTATAGTTGTATACTTCTTCTCCACTTTCATCTTCAAACAAGTCTATATCAACATGTTTTTCTATTTCCTCAAATGTTTTTTGAACACTATTTCCAGATTTCCAGCATATTTCAAGTCCTTGCTCTGTTATCTTCCAATTTGCTATTTTTTTATTTCTTTCATCAGCCTTTTTTCCTATCTCATCACATTTTTCCATTTTACTCAATCTCCAATGAAAAAACAAATGGTTCAAATCCTTGTGTAATTTTTTTTACCATCCAAAAAGGAATTGTAAATTTTTTCTTTTCTATTTTTATTTGAGATTTTGGAAACCATGAAGAATATAGTGGTTTGTTATCATGAAATAATTTTATCAAGATCGCTTTTTCAGTTTCATAGGTTCTTTCTAATTTCAATTTTTTGTGTAGGATTTCTCCAAATTTGAATGTCAAGTTTTTAATTTTTATTTGTCCAAAAAGATGTTGTTCTACTATCTTTTTATATTGTTTTTGATTTTTGATTTTTATTATTTTCATCTTTTCATTCATTTTTTAAGTCACCATTATAATATATACATTAGGAGGTATATAAACTTTATGTTTTTTACAAAGTTTTTACATAGAATTTATAATGAAATATCTTTAAATCGTTTTGTTTAATATATTAAACCATCGTTTGATAGATTTAGACCTTCATATTTTTTTCTGGCAATTCCCGGCATTTTCTGGCAATTTTCCTAATATGTTTTTTTGTCACTGATGTGATAATAATTGTCTTTTTTCTAAAAATTTTGTCCCTATGGTGATAGTATTTTTTCAAAATTTTGTCATTGTAATGATAATATTTTCTCAAAAATTTGCACCAAAGTTCACAATTTTGTTAACTATGGTGTATATGATTGAGAAAAATGTATGTAACTATCTACAATGGTATAAAAAGGTTACTTACACATTTTTGAGTAGTTTCAACCATCCCCCTCTTCTTTTTTTATATGTTTTAAACATTTTTGTTTTTTTAATGGGTTTGAAATATATCTCCCGTCTGGATATTCTCAACTATCTGGAGAGATGCTGCTACAATATGCAAAGGGATGAGCTTATAGAGGAGATCAACAAGATTAAAAACTATATCGAGGAAAACAATGTTGTGCAATTGAGAAAACTACTGGGATCATGATAAAAAATATATTTTTATTTTTCCTCCATTTTTCCTCTTACTGTTGTCGCACCACAGATAGGGCATCGTTTCGCTGGTTTCACAATATAGTATATAATGTAGATCAGGCTTAGAATACCAAATGTTAGCAGTCCAAGAAGAAACACCCCCCAGTTGAATTTTTTCTCTGGTTCTACAAGGCGTTTGCAATATGGGCAATATTCTCCTATCTTTTACACCTCCCCTGTTTTTTCTTTTGATTTTTTTCTTTTTTTATAAAACCCATAAACAAACATGATAACACCAGCAACTGCGATAGCATAGCTAAAAAAGAAAAACAAAGCTATAATATTCAACGTGTTTTCCAGACTAACCATTTTATCACCCATTACATCAAGTTTTTGAAGCGCCTCATAACCGCTATAATATTTTAGATAACCTAATTCTGTCCTTAGATGTTCAATTTCATTTAAGACATTAAGCGATGCAACATGTGAAGATACAAATATTATTATAGCTAATAATATTAGGCATATTCCTATTTTTTGATTTTTATTCATCTTCTTCTCCTTCTAAAATTTTTTCAATTTCTCTCATTTTTTCAGCTATTTTTATACCTTTATCGGTTAAAGTAAATTCACGGCGGTTGTATATTCCTCTTTTTTCTTTTACAAGTTTATATTTTTTTAACATATCTATCGCTCTCATAGCTGTGGGTGATGGTAGTTTTAAATTGAGTATAATATCTGAGAGTATCACGTTTTTGTTTTCTAACATGTATTTTAAGATCAAATCGACACCTGTTTGCCCGCAAAATGTTTTCATTTTCCACCCACATTGATATTATAAGCAATTATTATAAAAG
>Ga0190349_1000160_pt1 | contig 24467 bp, 27 predicted proteins | sample 48721378_MG_FD_179798 | JGI IMG/M metagenome (GOLD analysis project Ga0190349, IMG submission 179798) | Hydrothermal vent microbial mat bacterial communities from Southern Trench, Guaymas Basin, Mexico - 4872-13-7-8_MG | ecosystem: Environmental > Aquatic > Marine > Hydrothermal vents >...
GAATGATACAATATTTTTGAGTAGGAGTGGACTGCTCCGAAGGGCTTAACCCTATGCCCGCTGAGGTGGAGATTGAAACATTAGACAAACTCTTAGATAATCTACCATATGTTGAGTATTCCATTGTTGAAGTGGGAATCCCCTTATTTCAATGAGGGGAGGAAGTCAAAGATGAAAAAGACCTGCCAAGACTGAAGAAATCTCACTTTCAAAGGAGAAGCGATCCATGGAAGAGAGACTCAGAAAGAAATACGAGCTTCAAAGAGTACTGATCGATACAATAGCCGAGGTACTCAAAGAGAAACTTAGCTCAACTGTTTATCAAAAGCTCCTTGAAAGCTCTGTTCGAGTTGTGCCCGGTGCTCAAGCAGGCGCTCTTCTCATGAAGAATGGTGAAGCTTACCGATTTGTTGCCCTTGTTGGTTACGATGAAGAGCTCTATTCAGTGTACTTCAGACCTGAGGAAATGGTTCAAGACGGATCAAGGAGAATCCAAATTATCACAGATTTCACAGTTGATGAGAAGCTGAATGAGGAAAGAAGAAGAATTCTCTATTCCTCTGGGCAGGTTGGTGAGATCAAAGTAACACTCTCTATTCCGATAGTCGTTTTTGATGAAATAGTGGCTTACTTCAACTTAGATAACTTTGAGCAAACAGACGCCTTTGATGAAGATTCCGTTGAAATAGCAGAGATCTTTGCGAAGCTAACTGGTGTTCTATTTCAAAGATTTCACTTTGAGGAAGAACTGAAAAAGCAGAAGGAGCTTGCCGAGTATCAGTCCTTTCATGATTCGTTGACAGGGCTTCCAAACAGAAGAATGTTGTTAGAGGAATCTGAGAAGATCTTTGCCCTGGCAAAAAGAAATCAAAAGCCAGTTACGATGATGTACCTCGATCTGTATAAATTCAAAGAGATTAACGACTCTTTTGGCCACAACACAGGTGATGAGGTTCTCAGAGTTGTTGCTAATCGCCTCAAAAAGCCGTTGAGGAGAAGCGATCTCGTTGGACGCATTGGAGGAGATGAATTCATTACCATTCTACCGGAAACAAGTGCAGACCAAGCAAAAGCGCTGGCTCTGAGGTTAATTGAAGCGATAGAAGAGCCGATCGAAGTTGGTAACCGCACATTTAACATATCGGTTAACATTGGTATTTCACAATATCCAGAAAACGGTGATTCTTTTGGAAAATTGATTCATGCAGCAGATGTGGCTCTTTATAAAGCCAAGAAAGAGAAGAAAGCCTATTGTATTTTTGAAAGACCGTGAAGAATATCACATGCCAGAGCGACATTGCTCTCTAAGAGCTTCACGTTCGAAGTAATGGTTCTGCCTTCAGAAAGTTCAGCAATCGTTTTGAGTAAAAATGGAGTTACTGATTTTTGAGAAACATTTTCTTTCTGCATTTTCTTTGTTGCTTCAGAAAGCCACGTTCGCATTTCAAGCTGATCTATCTCAAACTCTTGCTGTATCGGATTGAACACTAAGACGGAACCCGGCAATTCTAACTTCTCCTTTGTTCTGAATATTTCGGCTATTTCAGAGGTTTCTTCCACTTTCTGGATTTTGATACCGCTACTTCTTGTATAAAACGCAGGCATTTCATCAGTTCTGAAACCCAAAACTGTTATCTCGAACGTTTCAAGCATCTCGGCCGTGGCGGGTAGATTCAATATAGATTTTGGCCCTGAACTCACGACTATCATTCTACTTTGAGACAACTCATAAATGTCCTGGGAAACATCCCAATTAGAGACGTCGTGAACGCCACCAATTCCACCAGTGGCGAAGACTTTTATGCCGTGAGCCGAGGCTATTCTAATAGTCGCGCTCACCGTTGTAGCCGCCCATCTCTTGGTGGCCACAGCTAACGCTATTTCTCTTGTTCCGGCTTTCATGATATCGTCTCTTTCGGACATCAATATTATTTCTTCATCTGTGAGTCCGACCTTTATTTGACCGTTCACAATCCCTATGGTTTTTGGCAGGCACTTCTTTTTGTAGGCGATATCTTGAAGATGGAGTGCTGTTTTTTTATTGATGGGGCGAGGAAGCCCATGAGCAATCACTGTAGATTCAAGTGCAAGGATCACAACAACTTTCCTCCTTTTGAATGAAACATTTCTTCTAACATAATACCATTGACTAATTTCGATTCATACTGTACTATCTGTATTAGTACAGTTGAGGAGGAATGAGAATGATAGAACTTGTCAATGTTACAAAGGTGTATGCGGGATCTGTCAAAGCAGTTGACGATGTATCACTGACCATTGAGCCAGGTCAAATATTTGGCTTTCTGGGACCAAATGGAGCGGGAAAAACAACTACAATAAAGATGATGGTCGGCCTTCTAAGGCCCACAAAAGGTTCAATCAAAGTCAACGGCTACGATGTTATAAAAGATTCAACGAAAGCGAAAGCCAGCATAGGTTATGTCGCAGATGAACCGCTTGTAATGGAAAAGCTGACAGGAGCTGAATACTTGAAGTTTGTGGCAGATGTGTTTCAAGTTTCTGAAGAACTTAGAAGAAAGAGAATCCCAAGACTTCTCGATCATTTCAAACTGAAAGACGCTGTAAATGATCTTGTAGCTTCTTATTCTCATGGAATGAGGCAGAAGCTCTCTCTAATAGCCGCTTTACTTCACAATCCATCTGTCTGGATACTGGATGAACCTATTGTGGGTCTCGATCCTGAGTCAGCGTACATATTGAAGCAAATGATGAGAACTCATGCGGATTCTGGAAATACTGTTTTTTTCTCAACACATGTTATGGAGATAGCAGAAAAGATATGTGACAGAATAGGGATTATCAGCAAAGGTAGGCTCAGGTTCGTCGGAACAGTCAGTGAACTGCGCGAAGCCAGGGGTCAGGGAACACTTGAAGAACTGTTTCTGGAGGTGACCGGTAGTGGAACTGAAAAGATTGATTTCTCTTATCTGGATCTTGATTAATTCTCATTATGGTATCTCAAAAAAGAGGTATACTTACTTCCACCAAAAGCGGCGCCTCTGGGAACTGTTCTTAATTGTTTTCGCTATCGTCGCACTGGCGGTTTCAGCTGTGCCTTTGTACGGTTTCTTCACCAAAGCTCTGCTTGATCAATACATCATCTTAGGTATGGAACATCTCTTTCTTGCAAACCTGATGCTTTTATCAAGTGTGATTGGATTTGTCTTCGGTACATTTTTACTCGTCAGTACCTTTTTCTTTTCAAATGAGATGAGAATTTTACTGCCTCTACCTTTAAAGCCGTACGAGGTTCTAATTGGTAAATTTGCCGTGGTTTTGCTGGATCAGATGATTATTTCTTTGGCATTGCTGCTTCCGGGGTTTGTATATTACGGTTTGAGAACAAGTGTACACGTTAGTTACTGGATCTATATGGCAGTAGTATTTCTCTTATCTCAGGTGTTTCCCTTAGCCATCGTTACAATTATCACTTTACCTTTGTCCCGGATATTGGGTTTCAGAAGAAACAGAGATTTTCTCATCTTCGCGGTGAGTGTGGCTGTGCTCGTTGGTGTTATAGGGTTTCAGTTTTACTTCGTGAATGCGGCATTCAAGGCTCCTGAAGTTTCTGCAGAAGCAATGGCAAAGATACTGGCTGATCCTGATAGCATGCTCAACAGAATATCAGTTGCTTATCCTCCTGCTTTGCTTGCGGTGAACGCGTTGTCGAAGACAGGTCTACCTGCTTTGGGATGGTTTTTGGGATATCTTTCCATAAATGGTCTGGCTCTCGTGTTTACGCTGTTCGTTGGAGAAAAACTTTACTACAGAACATACTCAGAAATTCAGGAAAGCTTTGCCAAGAAGAAAACGAGCAAAAGGTCTCTTGATAGGATGTTTACTATCACTTCACCATTTAGAGCTCTTTTGAAGAGAGAGTGGAGATACCTTCTCAGAATACCAGCTTTTTCTGTCAACGCTTTTGCCAATGTTCTGGTTTTCCCCGTTATTTTAGTCATAATGGGATTATCGATTCAGGCGAGTCAAGATGCGACAATCGCGGCGTTGTTTGAGAGTTTCAAGGATCACTCGGTTGTCATCGGTTCTTTGGTGGCCATTCTCGCTGGAGCAACTAATTTACTGTCGGCATCCCTTTTCAGCAGGGAAGGGAAACTGGTTCAGGAGCTTAGAGTTTTGCCAATTGAGTCCCGAACGATTCTCATGGTCAAGTTGATTCAGATCACTGAAATGAGCCTGATAGGCCCGGTAGCCGCGTCTATTGCAATCAGGATTCTGTTAGGGATCAGTGCTTTGCAGATGATTTTTATAGCAGGTATTGGAAGTGTATGCACGTTTTTTCTGAACCTTGTTCAAGTTGTTGTTGATGCGGTTCGTCCATCTCTTGACTGGGATAATCCCCAGAAAGCCATGAAACAGAATTTGAATGGTCTTTTCTCGATTCTCATAGTGTTTGGTTTCGTAGGGGGCGTGGGATTCCTTGTTTACACGTTTAGGGGAACGGTCTCTCCGTTAATTATGAGTTTGGTTTTGCTGTCAATTGGAATCGTGGGAAGCATAGTATTTTGGCCAATAGCTGTGAGAAAAACAGAGGAGTTTTTTCAAAAAGATCTGATATTTTGAAAAGAAGGCGAAAATGTGTGGTTCAAGGTAGATTTCAGTAAGCCGATTTATTCTCAGATAAAGAAGAAGATAAAGGAAGCCATAATGAAAGGCGAACTTAAGCATGGTGAGCTGATACCATCGGTCAGGGATCTGGCATCAAGTATATCGGTGAATCCAAACACCGTTGCCAGGGCGTACCGTGAACTTGTACGCGAAGGAGTTATTGAGCCAAGGCCTGGTATTGGTTATGCTGTTAAGAAGAATGAGGCGGTTTTAAGAAAAAGTTTGGAGAATGAGGTGTTAAGAGAATTCAAAAATGCTGTTCTATCGATGAAAAACGCTGGCTTTACACTTGAGCGAGTGATGAGGCTTGTGGAGAAATCCTGGAATGGCTAAAGAATGACTTGAGTTCTTTACGTTGTTTTTTCTGTTTTACGAACTGTTGCCAAGCAAAGCGAGGCTACGAGCACGAACATCCCAAAAAGCTGAGGAAGTGAGACCTTTTCACCCAGAGCAATCACAGAAGCAATTGTTGCAAACACAGGTTCTCCCACATATATTAAAGCGGACACGTTCGATCCGACCACCTTTTGATGCTTTAATTGCAGCCAGATAACGATCACGGTCGCCATTACAGCAGTGTACACCATGACAAAAACGGCTTCAAATGTGAACCTGGAACTTCCCCCAAATGGGGCTAAGACGAAGTTAATAGCAGAGGTCACCAAGAGCTGAGGGAGCAGCAAAGAGGTTTCATGAAAGTTTGCTGAAAGCTTTGTTATCATGACCACGTGAACAGCGAAAGAGAAAGCGCAGATTACGGTAAAGAAATCGCCTAATGTGAAGGGTGAGCTGGACGGATCGTTCAAAAGATACAGTCCTGGAACTGATAGTGAGAAAGATATCGTTTGAAGGAGAGTTGGCTTGGTTTGTTCTATCAAGAGTGAGAATAGAGGAACTAAGATGATGTACAGAGAAGTTATAAAGCCGCTTTTTGTCGATGTTGTCAATTTCAGGCCGAGCGTTTGGGTGGCGTATGCAAAACCAAGGAATATTCCAAGGATAGCGCCGGACTTCCATTGATTTTCTCTGGGTTTGAAGAATATAACAACAACAACACTCGCAACTGCGAATCTGAGCGCGTTGTAAAGAAAAGGATTCAGACTACCAAGAATTGCCTTTTGCATGGGGAATGTGGTTCCCCACACCACAGTGACAAACAACAGAGCGCCGATGGATTTAGAAGTTTTTGAAACGCCAGGTATGTTGAATCTTCCTTTCAATCTAAGTGATCAATCACCTTTGTTGGCATAAGAATTGTTTCGGGACTGTCGCTTTCGTAAAGATCGTTGAGAAGAATTTCGGCAGCTTTGATTCCTATGTTTTCAGCAAAGGTTTCAACTGTGACAAAGGAGTAGTTAGTGCTGAGAATTAGAGAATTTCCACAACCTGCGATTATTGTCTTGTGAAGAGCATTTATGCCTTCACTTTCTAATGCTTTAATGGCACCGAGGGCAAGAACGTCGTCGCTACAAATAATGGCGTCCGGAATCAGCGGTAGTTTCTTCGTTGTTTCAAATCCGAACTTCGCAGAAACCTCACCGTGGAAAACAGAGTATTCGTCTATTTTTTTCACATACATGGCTTTCAGAAAGCCAGCGTAAAAGCGCGCATGCTTGTATTTTTTTATTTCTCCGGTGATCAAAATAAAGTTGCGCGCTCCTTTTGAATAAAGATGTTCCCCAACCATGAAGGCAGAGTGGTAGTAATTGGGGCACACCGACACCCCGTCAGCGCACCATGTGCCAGCATACACTTTTTTTTGAGCCTGTATCTGCATAGGAGTGGGCATATCGCCCGTTATGAGTACTTTATCAAACGAGAGTTCTCCAGGATCGTTGCAACTCACAAATCTAAACCACACACCCCGTTGGGAAAAAACCTGAAGAACTCCTTTAAGCACCTTTACACTGGTCTCATCGTCCATATTTGCGATAACGCCGATACTGTCCATACCCTTTCTGAAAGACACTGCTGCGTTGCTCGGACGGAAGCCCGTGCTTTTCACAACGTCCATAACTTTTTTACGCAACACGTTATCAACATTGCCTTTGTTATTCAAAACGCGCGAAACTGTCGAAACAGAAACACCCGCTCTTGAGGCGATATCCTTTATTGTTAGTCTTTTCAAAGTTTCCCTCCTTAGAGCTCTACCGTCTGTTGCCAAAAGCACCCGCTATCAGGAGCATTCTCAATAGCTGGAGAATTGCCATTGATGTTGCGGCAACATATGTTAGTGCGGCTGCAGAAAGAACTTTCTTCACTCCTTGGACTTCATCGTGTGGCATCATTATGTGGTTTTCTAAAAGTGTCACAGCTCTTCTACTGGCATTAAATTCCACCGGTAACGTTACAAGGGTGAAAAGGACAGCTACTGAAAAGAGTACCACTCCGAATTTAATCAATACCGGTGAGAAAAAAAGAAGTCCTATCAGAAAAAGAATCCAAGCCATGGAAGAACCTATACTGGCTACCGGGGCTAAAACGCTTCTAAAAGCCAAAAGAGGATATTTCTCTTTGTCTTGAACGGCATGCCCAATTTCGTGCGCCACAATACCAAGAGCGGCTATGGAACTGCTTCCGTGAGTAGATGACGATAATCGTACCACTTTGTTCTTTGGATCATAGTGATCTGTTAGCTGTCCGGGAATGGCTTCTATGCTAACATTGTAGATTCCAGATATCTCCATTAATCGCATGGCAAGCTGGCTACCTGTTAAGTTGGTGGTTGATTTAATTTTCGAATACTGGGCATAAGTGGTTGATACCTTAATCTGTGCCCAGAACGCAAGTATCACCGCGGGAATCAAAAGAATAAATGTTGGGTCGTAGAATAGCATGGGCTCTCACCTCCCTCAACCATTCTGACGTGTAACATGTCATTTTGTTCAAATCAAATGGACAAAAAGACCGCTCTTGAGTTTTGGCTCAAACCACGTGGATTTTGGAGGCATTGTTTTTCCCTCATCCGCCACAGTTAGGAGCTCTTCGACTGAAGTGGGAAACATTGAAAAGGCGACTTTCCATTTCTTGGTTTCAACGTACTCTTCGAGTGCTCCAAGACCATGAATTCCCCCAATGAAATCTATCCTCTTATCTGTCCTTGGATTCTCTATTCCAAGGATCGGGCCAAGAACGAAGTTTTGAAGCACGCTCACATCCAGCGAATTCAATATATCCTTCTCGTCAACCACACCTTCTTTTAAGGTGAGTTTGTACCATTTTTTATCAAGGTACATACCAAACTCGTGCTTTTTAACAGGTTTATATGGAGTCGTGGAGGCAATTTCCACGGTGAAATTTTCCCTCAATTTTTGTAGAAAATCTTCTTCACTCAACCCAGCTAAATCTTTGACCACTCTGTTGTAGTCGTATATGCGCAGATGATTGTGAGGGAAAATGACCGCCAAGAAGAAGTTGTATTCCTCTTCTCCTGTGTGATTTGGATTTTCTGATTTGAACGTTTGAGCTGCTCTCACAGATGCCGCAGCCCGGTGATGACCGTCTGCTATGTAAAAAGCTTCTATGTTAGAAAAAGCCCGCTCAATAGCTTTCACATCTTTTCTATCGCTAACCACATATATTGTTTGCCTAACCCCCTGTTTGTCGACGAAGTCGTACTCGGGCTCTCCTTTCATAACTCTGCTCAGGAGATCTTCAAGCTCGCTTTCGGCTTTGTACATCAAGAACACAGGTCCAGTCTGTGCTTTCATAAGATGAACATGCCTGGCTCTTTCTTCTTCTTTGTCCTTTCTCGTTAGCTCGTGTTTCTTGATCTTACCATCGATGTACTCATTAGCGGAAACTGTTGCAACAAGACCAATTTGGGTATGATCGGCAGCGGTTTGCTTGTAGATATAATAACAAGGGTCCTTGTCCTGGATCATGATCTGTTCTTCGATCATTTTTCGAAGATTCTCAGCGCCCTTCATTATCACTTCCTCAGAACTTGAGTCTGTTCCATCAGGAAAGAATATCTCCGGTTTCGTCACGCTGTAAAATGTGTATGGATTCTTTCGGAAAATCTCTCTTGCCTCCCTTGTGTCAACAACATCGTATGGTTCTGCGGCCACGGAAGCAACCAATTTTCTATCAGGTCTGAGTGCCTTAAATGCCCTCGCTATCATTAGGAATCCTCCTTTCGGGGAATGCTGTTGAGAAAATACTCCTGCAATTTCATCATATCATCAGCTTGAGTGCTATCACGCTCATGATCATACCCGGATAGATGAAGAAGACCGTGGATTAATGTTCGATAGAGCTCCTTTTCAAAGGTTTCTGAAAACTTTCTTGCATTTCTTGTGATTTTTGATGGGCACATGACGATCTCTCCATATTGGTCATCGTCTCTGTATATGAAGGTTAACACATCCGTGACACCATCGATGCCCCTGTACTCTTTGTTCAACTTTTTGATAGTGTTTTCTCCGACAAAAGCGATACTCACGGGTGAATCAATATTCGAAACTTTTTTCAGAACTGAGGTCGCAATGTTTTCGATGATCTTTGTATCAATGGGAAACTTAGTTCTGTTTATCTGATGAATTTTGAGCGTACTTGATCACTCCCTTTATCTCCTCCTTGGGGTATTCAATTCGTGATTTCATCATGCTCACGAGCACTTTGGTGAATTCTTCGATGATTATTTCCAAATCTCTTAAAGTGAGACCGGACTCATCGAGCTCCCCTTCGTTGTAGATGCTGAAGACAATTTCTTGGACGAGATTCTTCAAGCGTGATGGCGTGGGTTTCTTTAGACTTCTCACCGCCGCTTCAACTGAGTCTGCGAGCATTATTATACCCGCTTCTTTGAACTGGGGTTTTGGGCCCGAGTACTGAAATTCACTTTCGGATAATTTTTCTCCGGCACCTTTCGATTTGTGATAGAAGTATTTTTGAACCCTTGTGCCATGGTGCTGAGGAATTACATCTTGAATAAGAAGGGGAAGTCTATGTTTTTTGGCCATCTCCAAGCCTGTTTTCACATGATCCTGAATGATAAGATGGCTCAATTTTGGTGCTATCTCATCATGGGGATTCAGATCGTCGTCGCCGATGTTTTCAGTGTAGAAGTAAGGTCTCTTAGCCTTACCTATGTCGTGAAAATAAGAGGCAACTCTTGTAAGAACAGCATTCGCTCCTATTTTCTGTGCCGCCGCTTCTGCAAGATTTGCCACAATGGTAGAGTGATAATAGGTACCAGGTGCCTTTAAAGACAGATTCTTCAGGAGAGGGTTGTTCAAATTACCCAGTTCCATTAAATCTATGTTCGAGTAGATCATGCTCGCATATTCGACGTACGGAAGTATGCCCACCGTAACTATGGACCATATTAACGGTGCGATGAGTGTTGAGCCCAGGATTATCACATTCAGTGGTTTGCCTATCAGAAGGGATTGAAAGACGAAAAATATGCCTGAAATGATCGATACAAAAATTGCCGATCTTGCCAAATCGAGCCTTCTGGAAACATCATGAGTTGATATGGCTGTCACAACTGAAGATGCCAGTGCAAAACCGAAGTCAACCATACTGAATCCCGTGCTGTAGGCGTATAAGACAGAGAGAAATACCGCTATTCTCAGCGCGAATTCCTTCGAGATAAGCATAGAGATCAGCGCGATTGGCAAGAAAAATGGGGCAACATGACCGCCTAATTCGCGGCTGACGAGACGTATAATAAGGGTTCCGGCAATTGTAGATGTGTAGGCCAGGTACTTGTAGGAATTATGAAGAGAAAAAACCGGCGTGCTTTCAAAGCTGTACCGTACTAATGAAAACCACACGAGAAAGGAAATAAGAAATCCATTTATAAATGAGAGAAATCCAGGAACTTCAGGATATCTGGCGAGTGCAACAGACACCGCCACAAATAAGAGGTCTACCCAGTAGTTCTTTATTAAATCAGACGGACTCTTCATCGTTATTCCTCGTCATTTCGTATTCTTCGTAAACTTTGATGATCTTTTTGACAAGAGGATGTCTTACCACATCTGATTCGCTCAAGTAGACAAATTCTATTCCCTCTATTCCCTTCAGTATTTTCTCGCATTCCAAAAGACCTGATCGTTTCTTTTCTATATCTAACTGTGTTACATCACCCGTGATAACCGCTTTCGAGTTGAAGCCTATACGTGTTAAGAACATTTTCATCTGTTGATGTGTGACATTTTGAGCCTCATCCAGTATTACAAAGCAGTTGTTCAGTGTACGACCTCGCATAAATGCAAGAGGAGCTATCTCAACTGTTCCTCTTTCCCGGTAAGCATAAAATCTCTCAGCCGGCATCATGTCGAGTATGGCGTCGTATATAGGTCTCAAATATGGATCAACTTTCTCAACGATGTTTCCCGGTAAAAATCCAAGGCGTTCCCCAGCTTCAACTGCCGGGCGTGTCAATATAATTCTTTGGATCTGGTCAGTTCGTAGGTAATCAAGCGCCACAGCAACAGCCAAGTACGTTTTCCCCGTTCCTGCTGGACCTATGGCAAAAACCATGTCTTTGCTTTTCATAGCTCGGACGTATTGGAATTGTCCGTTTGTTCTCGGTCTTACCTTTCCTCTCAACACCGAAAAACTGCTGGAATAGTCGGTGTCACTCAGCGGAGCAACATCTTGAGGACCGTGAAAGTCTACCAACGATTCGAATTCGTTCCAATCCATCATGTATCCTTTTCTCGCAGCCGTGACAAGTTGTGAAAGAATTCTTTCCACCACAGCGACTGCCTGATCACTTTCTCCAGAGACGGTTATCGTCTTTTCGCTGACGTCGATTGAAACCGGAAACTTCTTTCTCAAGAATCTGATGCGGTTGTCATACTGTCCTAAAACCATGACAAGGTCCACATTGCGGGGAATTTCGATGCTCTTCAGTGCCAGCCTTCATTCACCTCCTGAAAGAATTATACTTATTTTTCATGATGATCAAGTAATGAGAACAAAGATTTCAGGTACTTGCTCCTTGACGGGTGCCTTAATTTTCTGAGTGCCTTGACCTCGATCTGCCTGATTCTCTCTCGAGTTACGTTAAAATACTGTCCAACTTCTTCAAGAGTCTTCGACTTTCCATCGAGCAAGCCGTATCTCATCTTTAGGACCATTGCTTCCCTGGGATTCAGTGTTCGCAGCACCTTTTCCACTTCTTCCCGAATCAACATTCTCATGGCTTCTTTCTTTGGTGATGATATGCTGTCATCAGCGACGAAATCTCCAATTGTTGAATCTTCATCCTCACCAACAGGAGTTTCAAGGGAAACCGTTTCTCTGGCAGCCTGCATTATCTCTTCTATTTTATCCTCAGGCTTATCCATTAGTTTTGCCAGTTCTTCCACAGTCGGTTGCTCACCATGCTTTTGGTAGTAGTCACGCATCGTTCTGTTCAGTTTGTTGATGGTTTCTACCATGTGAACCGGTATTCTTATAGTTCTTGCCTGATCTGCAATGGCTCTTGTGATCGCTTGCCGTATCCACCATGTTGCATAGGTGCTGAACTTGTATCCCCTTTTCCAATCAAATTTTTCCACGGCTTTGAGAAGACCGATGTTGCCTTCCTGTATAAGATCTGAAAACTGTAGACCTCGTCCCATATATCTTTTGGCGATGCTTACCACAAGTCTTAAATTTGATTCGATGAGCTTCTCTTTCGCTCTTTTGCTACCCATTTGAGCCCTTCTTGCAAGTTCCCTCTCCTGTGAAGGAGTAAGTAGAGGTATTTTCCCAATGCTTCTAAGATACATTTTTATTGGATCTTTCAGGGCAACATTATCGAATATTTCAGGACCCTCTTCGCTTTCTGTTTGCACTCCGATTTCTGAGGTAGCCCCTTCTTCGGAATCTTTGATAACTACTTTATTTTTTTCTAAATCCTCGTAAATACTTTCTATAAGCGATGAGTCAAAGCCTTCATAGTCGGCGGGGAAAGCTTTATCTATATCATCGTAGGTTATGTATCCTTTCTTCTTACCAACAGTAATTAATCTCTTTATCCTTTTTTGAATCTCTTCTTTGCTCAAAATCTTTGTCTTCTTGCTACTTGGCACCTGTTCCACCTCCCAACTTATCAAGCAACCGTGCTATTTTCTGCCTTTCAGAGAGAAGTTTCATTTTCCTTGTGCTGTCTTCGGTTGAAGTAAACTCAAGATCTATTTCAGAAATACGCCTTTCAAGACTCTTTCTTTGAAGCTGTTTTTTCACATCGTTCAATATTTTGACTGGATCCCCGGGTGGAATGGCCTCTAAGATCTTGAGAGCCCACACTTTTAATTCTTCATCGAGATCATCAATTTGATCACGACTTTCCCTCATTTTTTCAAAGAAGAGCTGAGATCTTTCGCTGAGAAGAGATTTATCTACGTTGTGTATCTCATTTCTCATATCTTCATGGGTGAGGTACAGATACACAAGGTACTCTTCGCCAGAAGGAAGGTACCTTTTGTGATGTTCAACTTTCGAAATGGTGCGAAGTTTTCGAGATCTGAAGAATTCATCGATCTGTGCAGCAGACAAATTGGTAGTCGCAGAAACAGACTCTATGAACCTGTTGTATCTTTCAAATCTTCTCTGTGATAACAACAACTGTGCCCAGGGTTTTAGAGCTGCCAGAAATTCCTCAACTCCCGCTGAGACAGAGAGATCGTGCTTGCGAGATACTACAGACACAATATATTTCTCATACTGCAAAGCTGTCTTCAGGCTCTCTTTGAGAGAGCTGGGTCCGCGCTTTTGATAGAGAGAATCTGGATCGTCTTCAGTGAGATTTGCGATTGCCACATTGAATCTTTGTTTGACGAGGAGCTCAAGGGCGCGTATTGTAGCGCGCTCTCCGGCATCATCAGAATCAAAACACAGGATCACATTCTTTGTCGAGGAGGAAATCTTTGCAACGTGCTCTGGAGTTAAAGCAGTTCCCAAAATCGCCACAGCGTTGGTAATTCCCGCTCGATGGAAAGCTAAAGCATCGAAGTAACCTTCCGTCAAAACGATGAAGTCGAGCTTTTTGGCAACTTTTTTGGCTATGTGAAAAAGAAAAAGCATGGATCCCTTTGAAAAATAACGAGTTTCAGGAGAATTCAGATATTTCGGTTCTTCGTAGCCAAGAGTTCTTGCTCCAAAAGCCACCAGATTCTCCGAATCGTTTCTTATGGGTATGATGATTCTATTTGAAAATCTGTCAACGTATTTTCCATTCGTTTGTTTTATCAATCCAAATGATGCTGCCTTGCGTAAAGGTAAGGTCATTTCCCTTGCTGTCTCGACAGCTATTGTGGATCGCTCTGGACAGTATCCCAATTCAAAGTTGTCTATTTGTTGATTAGTGAATCCTCTTGCCTTGAGATATGCAGTAGCCTCTTTTGATTTATTGAGTTGTGAAATGTATTTTGCGTGGACCTTCGATAGATAAGTAGTGTAGATAGTGAAATCTGATCTAACCGTAGAGATGGGAATATCTATTCCAACTTGTCTTGCGAGTCTCATAACTGCGTCTCGAAAGGACAGGTGTTCAATTTCTTGAACGAATTTTATGACATCTCCTGAAGCACCACATCCAAAACAGTGGTAGAACTTCAAAACGGGATTCACATGAAAAGAGGGCGTTTTCTCACTGTGAAAAGGGCAAAGCCCTTTATAGCCAGAACCGGATTTCTGTAACGACACGTACTGAGAAATAACTTGAACTATGTCGGCCTTTTCTTTGATAAGCTGAACAGTTTCTTTGGATATCATTCCATCACCAACAAATGGGGTGCGAAACACCCCGAAAGATGAGATAGATACCGCGGAAATCAGCGTTTGGAAAATTGAGGAGCTCTTCGAGCTTTTCTGAGTCCGTACTTCTTTCTTTCGACCATCCTTGGATCTCTTGTGAGCATTCCGTGTGACTTCAGGGTTGGTCTAAGATTTTCGTCAAGCTCTAATAGGGCTCTGGCCAAAGCGAGTCTAACTGCCCCAGCTTGCCCAGACAGCCCTCCTCCGTTGACCCTTATCAAAACATCAAACTTACTGTCGTTGTTTGTTAAACGAAGAGGTTCGAATGCATGCTTGGCGCGAACGGAATCCTTAAAGTACTCTTCTAATGATGAAATCTTTTTATTGTTTATGGCGATATTTCCCTGTCCTGGCTTCAAGTACACACGGGCTACAGAGGTTTTTCTTCTTCCTGTACCATGAAAAACTGTCTTCACCATTTTTCTAACCTCCCAATTAAAGTGCCAGCGGCTCGGGTTTTTGAGCGCTGTGAGGGTGTTTATCGTCAGCGTAAACTTTTAACCTCTTGAACATTTTACTTCCAAGGTTGTTTTTAGGAAGCATCCTTTTAACGGCATATTTAACAACTCTGTCAGGGTAGCTGTTCATGAGTTCTCGAGCCGTTTTCACCCTGATACCACCGGGATATCCCGAATAACGGTAGTACAGCTTTTTGTCGAGTTTGCCTCCTGTCAAAACAACTTTGCTGGCATTGATTACGACAACAAAGTTTCCCCTGTCAATACCGGGGAAATATGCGGGATCCTCTTTACCCATGAGGTACTTCGCTATTTGGTTAGCGAGTCTCCCAAGCACCTTCCCACTGGCGTCCACAACGTACCATTTTCTGTCTTTATCGGAAATTCTCTTTATAGTTGTTTTTTGTGTTGGAAAAGATCGTGCCATCAGGAATTCCTCCCTTTGACTGTTTCGTTGACACTCACGAATTTTCTGTTTCTCCTGACATGGAATTTAACAAACCCATCCTTAAGAGCAAACAATGTGAAATCCCTGCCAAGTCCAACGTTGTCTCCTGGATGAATCTTTGTTCCTCGCTGCCTTACCAATATATTTCCAGCTAATACTCTCTGGCCATCGCCTACTTTGATTCCCAGATACTTAGGATTACTGTCTCTACCGTTGCGAGCGGCTCCACCGCTCTTTTTGTGAGCAAACAGTTGTATGTCGATTCGCATTCTCTTCCACCTCCACAAACAAGTTCTCAGGAAACTGAGCCTCTATATCTCTAAGGCTTTCTAAAAGTTCATCGAGAAGAAGCTTTGAAAGTTCGTCACTGTGAAAGACTACCATTTTCAGGAAACCATCATTCTTTTCACAGTAACACTGTTTTCTTTTACTCAAAATTCGCGCCGTGTGTTGAATCAAGGTGCTCACCGCAGCGCACACTATATCCTTTCCCTTCACGGCAAAGCCGCTGTGGCCCATAACTTCAAGACACACCCTGCCGTTCTTTACTCTACTGAGGGTTACACGAATCATTTTGAACTTCCCAAGCGTATTTTGTCAATTTTGATCAGAGAATACCATTGACGGTGGCCTTTCTCTCGGCGATAGTTCTTGCGAGGCCTGTACTTCACGACGGTAACCTTTTTGTCCCTTGCATGTTCTAAGACTGTTCCTTCGACAGTACAGTTTTCGATAAAAGGGGTCCCGATCTTAATGCCGCTGTCAGTTGAAAGGTGCAAAACGCGTTCAAAGACAATGCGTTCACCAGCTTGTTGTGGAAGTTTTTCAACAGCGACAACGTCGTTTTCCATAACCTTGTACTGCTTGCCGCCAGTTTCGATAACTGCGTACACACGTTCACCTCCCTGGTAAATAGGCACCAAAAAACGTAACTCCAACACACCTGGAGTTTTTAAGTACGTTTTTCGAGTGCTCCTCTGCGATTCATACGTGATTTATTCTATCACCATAAATGCTAAGATATGGTAACAATACTTTTGCAAAGAAAATTCTGAGCAGTACTACCAGAAAGATATTGTAAAATAGAACTTGATAATTTATAAAGTAACGTATTAAAATATTGGAGGGGAGCATATGTATTTAGCTCTTGTTCTGATTTTGAGTGGTGTGTTCTTGGCGATTTTCGGCGCAAAGGCCTTTTTTGCGGTTATTTTCATCGGTATCGGAGTTTTTGTGCTTTTGAGTTTGGTGAAGATATCATCTGTGAAGAAAAGGCGACGTGATGAAATACTCGACACAGTTAGAAGAAGGTTGGGGAACAAGATTGATGAAGAAGACTTAAAATGGATTGCTGATCTGGTTGATGAACCAGTGGGAAGAAAGCTCTTTATCCTGGTAAGTGAGCAATCCACCAATGTAAAAATCGTGATACCTGTATCTGTGATCTTGCTACTGAAACCTGCCATGAAGTTAATTGTTCCACTAATTGTGAGAACAATTGACAAAAAGATGAAGACGAATGGCGAGGAATATGCCCAGATAATAGAGGCTATCATAGGAACCTCTCTTGATGAACTTTTGAGCTACACGGGGGATTTTGTAAGAGTTGAAAGCCAGGGAACAACGGTAAGAATTGGCATCGCGTAGGTGACAAGAGGTGCATGACGTTCTCAAAAAATGCCCGGTCTGTGGCGGTCGTTTGTTTGCTACTTCGTTGAAGTGCTTGAACTGTAAGAGTACTTTCCAGGGAAGGTTTTCATTGAACGAGTTCGCTACTCTTTCACAAGATGCTTTGAATTTTCTGAGAGTCTACTTGAAGAATAGGGGAAATCTTTCCAAAGTGGCCGAAATCATGAACATTTCTTATCCAACAGCTCACGCTTGGTTTAGTAATGTGCTAAAGCAACTCGGCTATTTGCAGCCTTCTGAGCAAGTGGGAGAAACGTTTTATGTTAATGTCGCGGATGTTTTGGAAGATCTTGAAAACGGAGATATTAACTTTCAAGAGGCGTTGAATATTCTAAAAACAGGAAAAAAAGAGGAGGGATAGTTCATGAAAAATGAAGTTCTTAGAATTCTGAAGCTCGTGGAGGAGGGCAAGCTTTCATCAGAAGAAGCTGCGGAGCTTATAAAGGAAGTCGAGGGGATTAGCCAAGAACCAGAGAAAATCTCAAAACCTTCTCAAAAGAAATTTATATTTGTGCAGATAAGAAGCGAAGATGGGGATAATGTGGATATAAGATTGCCCCTGAGCATGGCTAATCTACTGAAGGCTACAATTCCCGGTGTCATTTCAAAATCCGCTCCACAAATGAATGTAGAGGAAATTACTAACCAAATAAGCGCGGCGTTAGAAGAACTTTCCAGCACAGAGGGAGATTTGGTTAACATCACGTCGAGCGACGGTTCAACGGTCAGAATTTTTGTTGCATAAAGGACACAGCATCTCCTTGGGTTTTTCGTGCTTCTGAAAGTTGGTTGTGGGAACCAAACGTAGGGTTTTCTGCTAAAATAGCACCAGTATTCAGGAGGTGCTTATAGATGGATCTTGGTACGAGATACAGTCCTGAGAAAATTGAGGCATACTGGTATGAGAGATGGGTTGAAAGCGGGTATTTTTCGCCCAAGGGAAGTGGAGAACCCTTCGTTATAGTTATCCCGCCCCCAAATATCACAGGCCGAATTCACATGGGACATGCGTTGAATATGACGCTGCAAGATATACTTGTGAGATACAAGAGAATGCGAGGATATGATGTTCTCTGGGTTCCTGGAGAAGATCATGCGGGTATAGCCACACAGAATGTTGTTGAGAAAAATTTAGAATCACAAGGCATAAACAGAAAAGACCTGGGGCGGGAAAAGTTTCTTGAAATCGCGTGGGACTGGACAAGAAAGTATCGAAACGAAATACGTCGGCAAGTAAAGGCTCTTGGTGCATCAGTTGACTGGACAAGAGAGAGATTTACCTTAGATCAGGGTTTGTCGAGAGCGGTACGGAAGGTTTTTGTCGAGCTCTATAATAAGGGATTGATTTACAGAGGAGAATACATAGTTAACTGGTGTCCCAGGTGTAAAACGGTGCTTTCCGATGAGGAAGTGGAACACAAAGAACATGAGTCCAAGCTCTACTATGTGAAATATCCAATTAAGGGGACATCCGACTTTATTGTTGTGGCCACCACAAGGCCAGAAACGATGCTGGGTGATACAGCGATAGCGGTTCACCCTAAGGATGAAAGATATAAGCATCTCGTTGGAAAAGTCGCGATCCTGCCCATTTTAAACCGCGAGCTCCCCATAATAGCCGATGAATATGTGGATCCAGAATTCGGAACGGGTGCTGTGAAGATAACGCCAGCCCATGATCCAAATGACTTCGAAATCGCTACAAGACACAATCTGCCTTCAATAGCAATATTCGATGAAGAAGCGCGAGTAAACGAATCTGGTTCGAAATACGAAGGTCTCGACCGGTACGAGGCGAGACAAAAGATCTTGATAGACCTGGATGAAGGCAACTATTTGGAAAAAGTAGAAGACCTCATTCACTCTGTGGGACACTGTTACAGATGCGGTTCGGCTATTGAACCGAGGATAATGGATCAATGGTTTGTCAGGATGAAACCACTTGCAAAAAAAGCAATAGAAGTTGTTGAGCAGGACGAAGTGAAATTTTTTCCTTCAAGGTGGAAAAACGTGTACTTGAAGTGGATGTACGAGATTCGCGATTGGTGCATAAGCAGGCAGCTGTGGTGGGGCCATAGAATTCCGGTTTGGTACTGCGATAGATGCGGTGAAACGATTGCGTCAGAAGATGACGTGGATACATGTCCAAAATGCGCAGGTCCCCTTAGGCAAGATGAAGATGTACTTGACACTTGGTTTTCTTCTGCGCTCTGGCCGTTTTCCACTCTCGGTTGGCCAGAGAGAACAGAGGATCTCGATCGTTATTATCCTACCAGCGTACTGGTGACGGGTTTTGACATAATATTTTTCTGGGTAGCTCGAATGATCGTGATGGGTTACGAATTCATGCACGACAAGCCATTTTCTGATGTCTATATCCACCAACTAATACGTGACAAACAAGGTAGAAAAATGAGCAAATCACTGGGCAATGGAATTGATCCCATAGATATGGTTGAAAAGTATGGTTCAGATCCTATGAGATTCACCCTTGCTATTCTGGCGGCACAGGGAAGTGATATAAAACTCGATGAAAGAAATTTTGAAACATACAGGAGATTTGCCAATAAGATATGGAACGCGACCAGATTTGTATTAATGAATCTCAAGGACTTTGAAGAATGTGATATCTCCAACCTGAAGCTCGTTGATATGTGGATTTTGTCAAGATTTCAAAAAACGGTAGAAGATGTTTCTACGGCTATTGAAAACTATGAATTCAACGTGGCGGCAAGAAGTGTGTACGAGTTCTTCTGGAACGAGTTCTGCGACTGGTACATAGAAGCTGTTAAGAGTCGTTTGGAATCTTCCGAACGAAGATTAGTTCAGAATGTCCTGGTGAAAGTTCTCGATGGTAGTCTCAGGCTTCTTCATCCATTTATGCCTTTTGTTTCTGAAGAATTATGGCAGAAGCTGCCCGTGTCGAGTGAATCAATAGTGGTTGCACCTTGGCCAAAAGTTGATAAAAACCTCATCAACGAAGGGGCAGAGAAGGATTTCCGCATCATTATGAACGTGGTAAGGGGTATAAGAAATGTCAGATCAGAAATGAATATCCCTCCTAAGAAACCACTGAAGATCTTTGTAGTGGGCGAGGGATTTGATGAGGAAGAAAAGGACTACATCATGGTTCTGGCTCAAGCAGCACAAATTCTCGAAGCGAGTCGGAAGCCATCTTCGTGTGTTACAGCTTATTTTGACGACGTTAGGGAAATATATGTGGAGCTCGATAACATCAGTTTAAAGACTGAGATTCAGCGTCTTAAAAAGAAGCTGGAAAAACTGATTCATGAAAAAGAACGCTACTCAAACAAGCTGAAAGACTCAAAATTTCTGAACAATGCGCCTCGAGAAGCTGTGGAACAAGCGAAAGAAAAGCTCTTGAACGCAGAGGAACGTGTGAAAACAGTCAAGCGCATTTTGGATGATTTTGCATGACTTATCTGGAAATGCTATCGTACCTTTACAATGAGAGACCTTCTGGAAAGGTTACGCTTGGTCTTGAAAGAATAAGAGAGCTGTTGCGAAGGTTGGAAAGTCCAGAAAGAGGAATGAAGCTCGTTCACATTGCTGGCACCAATGGTAAAGGTTCAACAACCAAAATGATTCATGCCATGCAATCGGAACACGGACTTCGCACAGCAGGATTTTTTTCGCCTCACCTCAGTACGTTCCGTGAAAGAATTATTGTGAATGGGAATTTTGTTGGTAACGAAGTCCTGTTAGAAGCCTTTAGAATTGTAAATTCCGAAGCCCTCAAAATGGATGCGCAGGGAGAAAATACAAAGCCAAGCTTCTTTGAATTTGTTACAGCCATGGCATTTGTTGTGTTTCATCAAATGAAAACACAAGCGGGAGCGATTGAGGTGGGACTCGGTGGGCGATTCGACGCCACAAATACTATTTCTCCAGTTGTGAGCACTATAACAACCATCGATTACGATCACACGAAGATTCTTGGTAACACTCTCGAGAAAATAGCTTTTGAAAAGTGCGGCATAGTCAAACCGAAGACTCCTGTTGTTTGCGGAGAGAGCAAGTCAGAAGCTCTTCAAATTGTTAGAAAAACGGCTCAGAGCAATGAATCTCCGCTGTTCTGCTACGGGAGTGAATTCTTTGCAGACAACGTGAAGCTCGAACTTGGAAACAACGAATTTGATTTCTTTGGTCTGAAAGAATTTAGATCACTTCGCCTTTCTCTTAACGGAGTTCATCAGATCGTGAATGCCAGCACAGCCCTGCAGGCATTTCTTGTCTTTGCAGAGGAGATAGGACTCGAAGTTGACGAGAATGCCATAAGAAGGGCGTTGAAAAATGTTGTGATGCCCGGAAGATTCGAAGTGATATGTGAAACTCCCTTAGTTGTGATTGATGGAGCTCATAACAAGGAGGGCGCAGTGGCTCTTGAGAAGTGTATAAATACGTATCTCAGTGGTAGAGATCTGACTGTTGTGATTGGGATATTGGACGATAAGGATAAAGAAGCCATTCTTTCGAGAATTGCGCCTTTGGCTTCAAATGTTGTTGTTACCAGGCCAAAATCTCACAGAGCCATTGAGATCGAAGAAACTTACGAGATTGCCAGAAAGTATAGCAGGCATTCTGAGATGGTAGATGATCCAATTCAAGCTTATAAAAGAGCTGTGGATCTCTCCTCTGACGTTGTTTTGATTACTGGATCACTTTATCTGGTTGGATATCTCAGAGACTACATAGCTCACGGAACAGTGAATCCTGAATGGTCCCTTGTGAGGTGAAATCATCTGTTAACGGTTGTAAGAGGAAAAGTTTTTGACAAGCGAGACGATTTGCTATTCGTTGATGTGGGATCCTTTGTTCTTCAAATCAGATGCGATAGAGAGACAATCGAGAGTCTTTCCAAGGATGAGGATGTGGAGCTACACACGCATCTGGTGTTCAACCAAGATGGTGTGGCAATCTATGGCTTTCTCAAAGAAAGCAAGTTGAGATTTTTTGAGAAGATAATGAAAGTGTCAAAGATAGGTCCCAGAACCGCTTTAAGAATAATATCTTCCACAGAGGCGGGAATGATAGCGCGACTGATAAAAGATCAAGATGCGGATCGATTGGCTCGCATTCCAGGAATAGGGAAGAAAACCGCAGAGCGATTGATAATGGAACTGAAAGACGAAGATCTTGGAGATATTTCACAATACACCCCTTTTCTAACAGATGCCGTGGAGGCTCTTGTGAGCCTGGGATTCAGCAGAGGTGAATCTAATTCTGCAGTGAGAAGTGTTTATCAACAAGGAATGGGGATATCAGATATAGTGAGGGAAGCTCTGGCAAAGCTTGGTAGGAAGGGATCTGAATGAATGCTGAGTCGCTGAGCAATCCGATTTTGGGCTATAAGTTAGATCCGGGAGAGCCAGGCCTAAGTCATTCATCGCCGGCAAGTAGAAGCATTCTGCGAGTTCTTTCGCAAGAAATCAGCAACTGGCTTGCCTTTAAAAGAGAAGCCCAGAGAAATGGCGGAGTGGTAATACAAGGAGGAATTCACCTCGATATCAGAAAAAGGGGCTCATTCCTCGCCGCAGTGGCAGGAAGAACAACTGCGTGGATCTACTACCCTGATCAAGAAAAAAATAGTGTTTCAGCCTCAAAAGAACATAGTGAGGACTACAAAGCGGAGTTGAGAAGACAGTTGGAAAACATTGAAAGAAAGATAGCAACAACGCACGATCCTGTTGAAAAAGAGCAGTTAGAAAAAAGACGATTACTTCTGAGGATTCTTATGAACCTTCCGTCACAGCTTCTTAAAGGTATGTCTTTTCTGAATGGTCTTGAATTAAATGTTCTTGTCTGAATCTTTTGTTGTTTTTAAAAAAGCATCAACCAATGCCGGATCGAAGTATACTCCTTTCAGATTTGATATAGAATCTAAGGCTTCTTTATGAGATTTTGGTCCATTTCCCCACTCTGAAGTCACAAGATGGGTTAGTTCATCGTAGTAATCGCACAGTCCAATTAGCCTTGCCTCGAACGGAATTTCTTTTTCTTTCAAACCATCAGGATAGCCGCTGCCGTCCCAGTGCTCATGGTGAGACCTAACAGCGGGCACTACATCCCACAGATATTCGATTGACGAAAGGTACACGGCGCCCATGATTGTATGGTCCTTTGGCATATTTTCGAAGACACGTATTCTTGTTGGGGAGAACATCATTAACTGTTCAATACCTATTTTTCCCACATCGTGAAGCATTGCACATTCCGTTAGATACTCTATTCTTTCGTTGTCAAATTCAAGCGTCTTAGCCACGCTTTTCACGAGTCGAGCGACTCTCTGGGAATGGCTGTAGCCTCTTTCATCCTCTGTTTCGAGTAGAACTACTATAGCCTGAAGAATTCCGCTCACAATACGCCTTGCTCGACTAACACTTGTGAGCTTTTCTTTGCTTTTGTTTTCAGCGATCAGAGCCTTTGTCAATGCCCAAACAGCGGGATAAACCTGGGGCTTAGATTCAAAAACCGAGGAAACTCTATTGGCTTTCACGACGTGTATTTTGTTCTTCTCAACAGTAACAATTATGTCGCAGGGAAAACTCCTGCGCTCCGTTGAAATAACGATGTCGGGATTCGTACTGTCGAGATTCTCGGGGCCCTCTGCTTTGAGAAAGTATTCGACAAGCTCTTTGTCGACATTGCCAAAGAAACAATATTTCAAGCTTCCTCACCCAATAGAGTTTTCAACGAACGCTGTTCTATTTCCTTAAGAATAGCATTTTCAAAATCTTCGAGTTTCATGCTTCCCAGGTTCGTTCCATGTCTTGTTCGAATGGAAACTGTTCTGTTTTGAATCTCTTTGTCTCCCACGATCAAGACGTAGGGAATTTTCCTAATCTGAAGATCTCTAAGCTTATAGCCAAGGGTTTCTCTTCTTGCATCTATTTCAATCCTTATTTTCTCTGCTTGGAGTTTGTTGTGAATCCCTTTGGCATACTCAATGTGCCGGTCCGCGATAGGAACAACTGCGACCTGAACGGGAGACAACCATGTTGGAAATGCGCCCGCGAAATGTTCAATCAATATCCCAAAGAATCTTTCAAGACTGCCGTATATTGCTCTGTGTATCATCACAGGTTGCTGTTGTTCTCCTGAAGGGGTTGTGTAAACAATGTTGAATCTCTCGGGCATGAGGAAATCGAGTTGAATCGTTGTACACTGCCACATCCTCCCAAGAGAATCTTTGATGTGAAAATCGATTTTTGGACCGTAGAAAGCGCCTTCACCCTCGTTTACAGTGTAGCTAAGGTTGACTGATTCCAAAGCGCTCTTTAGAGCGCGAGTTGCTCTTTCCCAGATGATTTCATCACCCATGTGATCTTCAGGCATTGTGCTGAGCTCTACACTGTAATCGAAGCCAAATTGACTGTATATTCTCTTTGTCAGGTTTATTACACCCATGACTTCCTGCTTAACTTGCTCGGGAGTGCAAAATA
>Ga0190349_1000161_pt1 | contig 24297 bp, 25 predicted proteins | sample 48721378_MG_FD_179798 | JGI IMG/M metagenome (GOLD analysis project Ga0190349, IMG submission 179798) | Hydrothermal vent microbial mat bacterial communities from Southern Trench, Guaymas Basin, Mexico - 4872-13-7-8_MG | ecosystem: Environmental > Aquatic > Marine > Hydrothermal vents >...
TTTCTTTCATTTTAAATTCTCCATGATTAGTTTAGCGAGTTTTTTACCAGAAAGCAGCATCCCACCAAAGATAGGTCCCATTCGTGGTCCACCAAAGCATGCCACAGCAGCCATGCCGGCAACATAAAGACCAGGAAAGACTTCCCCTGTCTTCTTTACTGTGAATTTTTCACCTTCCTCCGCATCCATTGATCTTTCTCCAAGGATTGATCCTGTGGGTGTCAGAAGTTTTACCTCGTTTTTTCTTGCCAGCACTCTGAGAACCTCAAGGTCATGTCCTGTGGCATCTACGGTGATCTTTGAAATAAGTGTTATGGGGTCCACATGAAGCCCTGCAATTTCTATGGGAGATGAATTTATAACCACACCCTTCACTCTGCCATCCTGAACCACCACATCCTCAACAGAGGTTAAATTGAATATTTCCACCCCTGCTTTCACCGCACCATATATGAGACCACTTGCAAGCTCGATGGAATCGATGGCATACATATTATCATCTTTAATATATCTGATTCCAAAATCATCGAGAATGGGAAGTGCATTCTCTTCAACCACAGCAAATTTATAACCCATTCCCCCTCCCCATATACCACCACCAAGGGAGAGCTTCTTTTCAAGAAGTGTAACCTTTTTGCCTGCTTTTGCAAGATAAAAGCCTGCTACAAGTCCTGAAGGTCCTCCTCCAGCAATAATAACATCATTTTCCAGTCTATCAAGGAGACGGGACATATGGTTCTTTATTATGGTTCTTGTAATGGCCACTTCTTTCATTGTCTTCCTCCTATTTTAAAAGGAGAAATACACAGTATTCCCCACACATGGTGCAGGGGCCTTCCCCGGATCTCTCGAGCCTCATCTTTTTGGCAATTTTCGTGTCCATTGCGAGTTCCATCATTGCATCCCAGTCCAGGGCCTTTCTTGCCCTGGACATCTCGTTGTCCCATTCCATGGCACCTTTAATCCCCTTTGCAATGTCTGCCGCATGTCCCGCAATTCTTGCTGCTATGACACCTATTCTTACATCTTCCTTTGTTGGAAGCCCGAGGTGTTCCGCTGGTGTGACATAACATAGAAATTCAACACCAGCCCATGCGGCAAGCGCTCCACCTATAGCCCCTGTTATATGGTCAAAACCAGGTGCAACATCAGTAACAACAGGTCCAAGAAGATAAAGTGGGGCATTATGGGTGAGTTTTTTCATTCTTTTTACTGCCTCCTGAACCATATGTAGTGGAACATGCCCGGGGCCCTCCACCATAGTCATCACCCCCGCCTCTCTTGCTTTGAGTACGAGCTCTCCGAGGATTCTCTGTTCCCCCACCTCAAAATAGTCACCTGCGTCTTTTATGGCCCCCGGCCTCATACCATCCCCGAGAGAGAGAACAACATCGTATTCCCTGGCAAGTTCAAGAAGTCTATTAAAGTGCTCATAGTAAGGATTTTCTTTTCCTGTTAATTTTATGTATGCAGCGAGAATTGCTCCACCTCTGGATACAATACCCTCTAACCTTGAATCGGAATCTAGTTTAGCAACAAGTTCTTTTGTCACGCCCGCATGTATTGTCATAAAGTCCACTCCTTCCTCCATCTGTCTCTCGAGAACATCAAATATTTCCTCGGTGTCCAGTTTTACCACGGCCCCTCTTTTTAATCGTGCCAGTGTGGCGGCTTCATAGACTGGGACTGTTCCTACAGGTACTGTGGATTCTTCAAGAACCATTTTCCTTATTTCGTCCAGATCATCTGAAAGAGAAAGATCCATAACTGCATCAGCTCCAGCCTTGAGTGCTTCCTCAAGTTTTTCCCGCTCTTCCTTCAGACTGGATCTCAGAGTGCTTGTTCCTATATTTGCATTCACTTTGGTACGTGTATATTTTGAAAGGACTATTGGACCTCTCTTTGTTCTGTAACCGAGGACAACGGCTTCTCCTTTTATGATTTCCTCTTTAAGGAGATTTACATCTATGTTCTCCTTTTTTGCAATCTCTTTAAGATCATCGGGTATTATTCCTTTTTTGAGAGTTTCTATAAGAGTGTCCCCCATTTTTTTACCTCCATTTTTATTTGGGGGAGGAGGAAGGAAAGTGTCTGGCACTTTCCCTTCGCCGGCATTACCCGGATCAGGTTCGAGGGGTCGGCCCGAAGGCAGGCCCTCTCAGCCGGGTCTCCCCAGCTCCCCCAGTGCCAAGTAAATTTTATGACTGAAATTAAGAAAAGTCAAATTTATGTAAAGGAAAAGGAATGTGATTGTTCAAACAGTTTTAGGAAACTTCATCTGGATGATGTTGAATCGCTCAGAAAGAATTCTTTTCACATTTTTAGAAAGAAGTGGAAAACTTAAAACTAAGAAGAAATCAAGAGTTTTTTAATAGCCGAACTTTGGTTTATACTTCTCATCTGGACGCTTAAATGTGCACAAATAATTTGGAGTAAGGCATGGTGATATTTATATTAGCCCTTGGTCTTTTGATAATCTGATTGATGTAAATGAGGCATGATTCAATGTAAAAATAACATGTTTAGACAACATTTCATTCTCTTACAGTAATGTTTTATTTTGCCTCTTGACATTTTATTTTGCTTTCCCTACAATATGGCTATGAAGTGGTTAATGATTTTTCTCATACTTAAGGGAGGGGTATCCAAGATGGAAAACATTGAAAGGAGTAAAAAGATTCTCATGATCATCGCCCACAGGAATTTCCGTGATGAAGAGCTCTTAGTCCCAAAGAAAATGTTTGAAGAGCATGGATATAAGGTGACGGTGGCTTCCACTGATACAAGTCCTGCAAAGGGTATGCTTGGTGCAGAAGTGACTCCGGATGCTGTAGTATATGATGTGGATTTCCATGAATATGATGCTGTAGTGCTTGTGGGGGGGATGGGAGCACCTGTTTACTGGGAGGACACTTCTCTGCATAAAAAACTTGTAGATTTCTATAAAAATGAGAAGAAAGTTCTGGCTGCCATCTGTCTTGCCCCTGTAACCCTGGCCAAAGCAGGTCTTCTTAAAGATAAGAAAGCAACCTGCTGGAAATCCGCAGGGGAAGAGATCAATAAAGCTGGTGGGAAATACACAGGGAAGGATGTGGAAATAACAGAGAGAATCGTAACCGGTAACGGCCCCGGGGCGGCAGAAAAATTTGCCAGAGAGATTCTGAGACTACTGGGAGAATAATTTGCTGTACCTCTCACTCCTTCTTGCCGTTGCAATAGCTCCTAGTATATTTTTACTTCTTTATGTTTATTATCGTGATAAATACGAAAAGGAACCACCTGCTCTTGTAATTAGAACCTTCATATATGGAATGCTCATAACATTTATAGCTGGGACCATTGAACTCTTTTTCTACAAATTATTCTTTGAATACCTCGCAACAACTTTTGTATTTGGTTTTGCACTCCTTTATTCCTTTGTGATTATAGGACCTGTGGAGGAGGGGGCAAAGTATTTTGTGGTTGTGAGAGGTCCTTTCAGAAGCGAAGAATTCAATGAGCCAATGGATGGAATTGTCTATGCAGTTGCTGCCTCACTGGGATTCGCTACCCTTGAAAATATCACCTATGTACTTCAGGGAGGCCTCAAGATTGGGCTTATCAGGGCATTCATTTCCGTGCCTGTGCATGCTTTCCTCGGAGTGATAATGGGGTACTATTTTGGAAAGGCAAAGTTTGAAAACAGAAAATTTTTAAAGCAGGCATTTCTCTATCCTGCCTTACTGCACGGGTTCTTTGATTTTGTGCTCCTTTCTAAAACTTGGCTTGCCCTTTTTGTTTACCCATTTCTCTATTTTATGGTGAGAGCGTCTCTGAAAGATATTAAAACCCTTGTGGAGGCAAGTCCCTTTAAGGATGAATGAAGAAAAGGAGGAAGACGATATGAAGTCACGAAAAAGCTTCAGAGAGAAATTGAAAAAGGATGATCTTCCGAAGATTGTGGATATACCATCAAAGATAGAAAAGAAGTTTAGGAAAGGTAGGATGCTTATTCCGAATCCTCTTGATATAGAGAAGCTTATTAGAGAGGTAAAAGAAGGGCAACTCGTCACAATTACACAAATAAGAGAAAAGCTTGAAAGGGATTTTTCAGTTGATGTTAGCTGTCCACTTACGACTGGAATTTTTATAAGATTAATAGCAGAGGCGGCTGAGGAGGAGAGGAAAGCGGGAAAAGAAGACATCACACCTTACTGGAGGGTAATAAGAGATGATGGAAGTTTGAACGAGAAATTTCCGGGAGGTGCAGAGAGGCAGAAGGTATATCTTGAAAAGGAAGGACATACGATTGTGAAAAAGGGAAAGAAGTTAAAAGTTCTTGATTTTGAGAAATTTCTTGTGAGATTTTAGGGGTACTTTAATTCCTCTTGCTTGATTGTAAAAATGCGTTAGTGTATATTTTCAAAAAATTGAAAGATTAAGAAGATGAAGAAGTCAGAAGTTATAAACATTTTGAGAGAGAACAAAGAAAAACTGAAGAGATTCGGAGTAAAAAAAATAGGAGTTTTCGGTTCCGTAGCAAGAGACGAAGCAACTGAAAAAAGCGATATAGATATTGTGGTAGAGTTTGAGAAGGGCAAGGCAACTTTCAAAAATGTAGGAGGTTTAATTGAATTTCTGGAAAATTTATTAGATAAAGAAATAGATCTTTTGACTCCTTGTGGTATTGAATCTATAAGAATTAAATCTGTGAGAGAACGTATAAAAAAAGAGGTGGAATATGTATAAGAGAGGTGATAAAGAATTTGTTATTGATATGTTAATTTCCTGCCAGAATATTATGGAGTACACAGAAGGTATGGATTTTAGTAAATTTCGGGAGGATAAGAAAACGAAAGATGCTGTTATAAGAAACATAGAAATATTAGGAGAGGCAGTTAAAAGACTTTCCAAACAAATTAAAGAAAAATATCCAGAAGTTGAGTGGAATGAGATCGCAAGGACAAGAGATAAAATTATCCATTTTTACTTTGGGGTAGATGAGGAAATAATCTGGGATATAATTAATAAGGATATACCAGTTTTAAAGCAGAAACTCGAGAAAATTATTGAGCAAGAAGGCTGGAAAAATGAGATTTAGAAATACCTACAGTAACTGGGTGTCTAAAGAGTGCATATATTTATACTTTTGCGATATTTTAATAAAAAGCCGCAAAGGTATAGTATCTTTTATAGAGCTTTAATCCGTGGTCCCTCCTGTTTAAACTTCCCCCTGAATTCTTCTTCAATCAACATCAAATGTGAATCAAGATCATGATATAAAAATGCTCCCGTGCCGAGGGCGAAGTGGACACTCTGATTAATACCTAAACTTGATTCACCCATACAGCCAATCATGAGCTTTACCCAGGCGGTGTTTGCCATTTCCACAATTGCCAGAGCATCTGAAAGGCCCGATTTCATAAGTTTTATGTTTATAAAGTCCACAGCCTCGTTTTTTATGAGTCTGAATGCATCATACCTTGTGCGTGCACTTTCGTCTGCTGCAACAGGAAATGGAGAATGAAACCGAACAAATTTTAACCCATCAATATGGTGTGCAGGAACAGGCTGTTCAAAGATTGCTATATCCACGCCCTTTGAATAGATGGTTTTCACAAAATGAATTGCCTCTTTTGGAGTATAACCCATGTTCGCATCCACAATATATTTTGCTCCCTTCGTTGCTTCTGCTATCTGCAGGACCGCTTCAATGTCTTTTTTTAAATCTTCGCCCACCTTTATTTTTATCACATTAAATCCTTCATTTCTGATTTTCACTGCCTCTTTTACCATATTCTCAACAGTATCAATACCTACTGTTTTGTCTGTTTCTATTGTATCCTTAGCTCCACCAAGGATTCTGTAAACTTCAAGGCCGATTTCCTCTGAAAGGGCATCCATCACTGCATACTGTATTCCTGCTTTGATACTTGGCGCAGAAAGTAATTTATCTGTGATTTCAAAGATGTGTCTGTAATCTCTTAGATCACGCCCGGCAATTTGCTCTTTTATAAATTGCTCCATTGCCATAAGAGCTTCTGCTCGCTCACCATTTACACGATAAGAGGGTGATGCTTCACCGTATCCGGTAATACCATTATCCAGAATCACTTTAATTTCAATGTTTGTTGCTTCTTTGGAGATACTATTTGTGATGTGAAAGGGTTTTTCATATTTGTAAGTTTTGAGGGTGAAAGTTACATCAACTATTTTTCCCATGCTGTTAACCTCCCTGTTATAAAGTCTCAAAAGAAATAATTTTTATCCTGTATTTGAACTTATCTGTATAAATGTGTTCTTCCTCTGTCTCAAGCTCACCTACCTGATTATCAAATGGATCAGAACGCCAGAATTTCTTGCTGGGAATAAAATCTGCCATGTATTCAGAATTTGCCACCATTCTAAATCCATCCAGATGCCCGAAATAGAATTCATTCACCCATTCTGGTTTGTCGGAAGTTATATTACCAAAGGATAAATCAACAGGAAGCCAGCCGTAGGGTTTCACATAGAAGAATGCCCAGTCATGAGGAGAACCAAACATAGGATGAGCGTACCATCCAGATTGCCATTTTGCAGGTATACCAGCGATTCGACACATTGTGATGAATAACAGTGCCTGAGCGCCGCAGTCGCCTTTCAGATTGGTGGCAACAAAAAGAGGTATATTATCGTAAAGCGCATAAGGGTGCATATAAGAATACCTTACATTGTAAGTGATCCACTTATAAATACATTGAGCTTTCAAATATGGGTTCGTTTCATTTCTTGTTATTTCTTCTGTAAGTTGTTTTAAATACGGTGAAAAAACGATATGTGGTGGACGCTCTTCTAGATATTGCGTCAGGTTTTCGTCCCAACCTACTTCTACATCTTCTGGTTTTACATTGAAAAATATTTCCTTGATTTTATAGCGGAAACGTACACTGAATTTTAAACCCTTTTGGTTTTCATCTTCCATATAAATGGTTCTTTGGCTGCTTCCAGCAGGTGAGATAAAGAAATCTTTGTGGCTAGTTTGGATCAATTCTACATCAAGAAGCTGGTCTGTAACGTTGGGATATGGCAACCAGCATCTCACTTTCTTACCTTTTATTTTCTCGGTTTGTGGTATTACTTCTATCTCAGCAGTTACTATGTAGGTTCTGGGTCTTGATCCATCCAGCAACTCTTTAATTCTTTTATACAGTATTTGCCTCGCTTTCTCCCGTTTTTTGTTGGGTTTTACTCTCTTACGGTACTCGGGACGGGCAAATATAAAATTTTCTATAAATCTACTCTCAAATTTTCGTTTACCTTCGACAGTTATGTAATCAAGTAAGCCTTCCTCTAAAAGTGTCCTGTATTCTCTGTTTGTGAAATTCTTAATCGTTTTGGAGAGCCGTTTTATAGCCTTTTTCTCACTGTAGGGATAATTCTTTATGAGGCGTTCTATTCTTTCAAGTTCATACTCAAGGCGTTCTTTTAACGGTGAGGGTAAGTTTGATTGTAATCTCTTGTAGATTAGGCTCTTTGCTCTTTTAAAATTTCCAAGTTTTTCTTCTCTCTCTATCTCTTCGGGTAGAGGGACAGTCAAAAAATGCATAGTCAAACCCCTATTTTGTATTTTTAACATATATTATCAACTCATTTCTTTAAGCACCTTAATCGCATGCTCCACATCTTCCTCATTCACATCCTTGTGTGTGACGAAGCGGATTCTCCCTGGTCCAAATGGAAGGGCAAGGACTCCCTTTTCTCTCATTTTCTTACATACCTCTTCTGGGTCTCTCTCACTTTCGACAATTACAATATTTGTCTCCACATCATCGGGATTTATTTTAAAGAACGGAATTTCAGCAAGTCCCTCTGCAAGTTTTTTGGCATTTAAGTGATCTTCAGCAAGTCTCGAGACCATGTTCCTGAGGGCATAGATGCCACAGGCAGCGAGTACACCAACCTGTCTCATCCCACCACCGAGCATTTTCCTGACACGGCGAGCCTTTTCTATGAAGTCTTCTGGACCACAGAGCATTGATCCCACAGGACAGGACAATCCTTTGGAGAGACAGAACATTAGAGAATCCACATGTTTTGTGAACTCCTTAACATCTCTTTTCAAAAATATAGCAGCATTGAATATCCTTGCACCATCTAGGTGTAGCGGTAGGTTGTATTCTTTTGTTACCCTGCTGACTTCTTCAAGATATTCTGGCGGTAGTGCTTTTCCTCCCCAGTAGTTGTGGGTATTTTCGAGACAGACCAGTGAGGTCCTTGCTCTGTGCTCCGTTTGAAATCTTATGCTTTTTCGTAAATCTTCTGGGTCAATCATCCCTCGATTACTCTTAACAGGGCGGGGCATAACTCTTGAAATTACGGCCAGATGGGCGGTCTCAGAATTATAGAGATGGGACATCTCCTCAACGATAACTTCAGTGCCTTCTTGAGCCCAGACTCTCACTGCAATGGCATTTCCCATGGTTCCAGAGGGAACAAAAAGGCAGGCTTCGAAACCTGTCATATCTGCGGCAAGTTTCTCCAGTTCCTTTGTTGTGGGGTCATCACCAAGAACATCATCTCCCACAGGGGCTTTAACCATGGCCTCGTACATTTCTTTTGTGGGTTTAGTAACAGTGTCACTCCTGAAATCAGATATTTTCATGATTCCCTCCTTCTTTTCTAATTTTAGTGAAATTTTATAATAGTAAGTATGGAATGTAAAGGAAAAATTAAAGAGAAAATGTCTCCAGAAACTCCAGAATTATGGGTGATAATTTCTCTGCCTTGTTGTGAAAAACATGGTTTTCACCGGAAAGGATTGCCAGTTTATGAGGGGATTTCAGCCGTTTATCTAGAATAAAGCAGTTTTTTGTACCAACCACATTATCCTGGTCACCGATTATAATAAGCGCAGGAATATCCAGCCCCTGGGCATATTCCATGATATCATGCTCTTCCATATCCTCAAAATATGCCCTGCTCAGCCTCCTCTTTTTACCATGTGAGTCTGTAAATTCGATGTAACCATCGTTTTCAAGACCTTCAAATTGTTTTAATGTGAATCCATGATCTGTGGGGCTAAGGAGTGGGGTAAGCAGGATAAGATAATCAAAATTGTGGTATCTGTTATATTCAATGATGGATATTGCTGCCCCCATACTGAAACCTATAACACATATATTCTCAACGTCTTCATTTTTTTCAAGGAACTGTATGGCGCTTTTTAGCTCCTTAACATAGTGAGACCATGTTCTTTCTTCAAATCTCCCCTCACTCTCACCATTCCCCGAAAAATCAAATCTGAGGGTAAGAAATCCATTATATTCAAGTGTTTCCCCAAGTTCAGGGATAAAGTTGGTGTCCTTGCTGCCGATGTATCCATGGCATATGATTACCCCGGTATTCCTGATTTTTTCCGGAAGCTGAAGAATACCAGCAAGCCTTAATCCATCACTACTCCTGAAGAAGACCTTTTGTTTCATGCTGAAAATATTCATTGAATGCAAATATACTGAATATACCCCCAGTATGTAGGAACATGACCCGCTTGTAGCCCCTCTCCTTTATATGCTGTAACATGCCGTGAAAAGCCTTGCCAGTGTACACGGGATCAAGAATTATTCCGTATTTTGCGATTCTTGATATGGTTTCTATCTCCTCAGGATACGGTATTGCATAGCCTTTTCCAATAAAACTATCAAGGAATTCTATCTCCTGTGCTCTTGCATCCACTCTTACATCGTAGAGTTTTTCGAAATCTTCCAATATTTTGTTTATCTTGTTTGTAAAATATTCAATGGTATCTACCACCAGAACACCTACAAGTTTTATCTTCACGTTGTGAAATTCTTTTCCAATAAGCAGCCCTGCTCCTGTGCCTCCGGAACCTGTTGCAAAATAAAGAGCTTCGATTTTTTCTTTCTCGATGACATCTTTTAGTTCCTCCATAGCATCCACATACCCCCAGACCCCCAGTGCATTTGAGCCACCTTCAGGTACAATGTAGGGATTTAATCCCTCTTTCAAAAGCTCCTTTTTCCATTCTTCCATATAATGTTCTACATTTTTGAACTGTTCTCTTGTGATGAATTTAAAGCGTGCACCGAGCAATAAATTCAAAAAGAAATTCCCCTGCGGTGGTAAAACAGGTTCTCCTCTTGCCATCACAAATGGCTTCAGACCCAATTTTACAGCAAGGTATGTGGTGGCCCTTGTATGGTTGGATTGGACACCACCACAGGTTATGACAGAATCATGCCCTTTATCCAGAGCATCTTTTAAAAGGTATTCAAGCTTCCTCACCTTATTCCCTGAAAAGAGAAGTCCCGTCTCATCATCTTTTTTGATAAATATATCAACACCATCTATTTTTAACTTTTCCAGAGGAGTGGGTTTCGAGAACAGATTAAGTTTCGGGGGTCTCTTCATCCCAGGATTTTACCCTTCCACCACTTCTCGCCCTTTACAAGCCTTGCCATCTTTACCAGATTTTCACCGAGAAATCTTGCGTACTGGATTGCGTCTTCGTCTTCTTCCACATTGAGAAAGCCCACGCTATACGTAAAGGCATAAGGTGGAAAGATAAAGCCCATATCATTAAGAGTTGCCATAAGTGGCATAATAGTCTGCATGGCACCATCTTCCTTACCTGTGACTACAAAACCGGCCACCTTGCCGTCAAGAAGCTTCCCCTGATTTTCGAGACAGGTTAATCTATCGATAAAATTCTTGAGCAATCCTGAAGGTGCAAACCACCAGACCGGGGTCACCAAAACCAGAATATCGCTTTCCAGAAGCAAAGGGAAGAGCTCTACCATGGAATCTTTGAGCTCCCCTTCAGTACAGGTTTCCAGGCTACATTTTTCCGGTTCTAGGGTTGCACAACCTTTACAGGGTTTTATTTCCTGGTCATATAGATGGATTATTTTTAACTCTGCGCCATTCTTATGCAGAGCATTGATAACATGTTTTGCCAGGGTCATGGATATACCTTCTTTGTGTGGAGAACCGTTAACAAGAAGTGCCTTTATTTCACTCATGTTTCAAAACCTCTTTTTCATACTGAATAATTTTCTTGATCCCTTCCCATGCAAGATCCAGAAGTTTATTTAATTCCTCCTTGGTGAGCGGTCTTTTTTCTCCTGTTCCCTGAATATCAACTATTCTTCCGGATTCTGTCATGGAAACATTCATGTCAACCTCTGCTCTTACATCCTCTTCATAAGATAAGTCAACAACATACTCTCCATCAACTATACCCACGGATACAGCACCGATATATTCCTTAATGGGATTCTCTTTGATTAATCTATTTTTCAACATGTATCTTATGGCATCATATAAAGCACAGAATCCCGCGTTGATAGCAGCAGTTCTAGTCCCCCCGTCGGCCTGTAATACATCACAGTCTATAATAATGGTAAAATTATCAAGTTTTGTGAGATCCAGTATGCCCCTCAAACTTCTGCCTATTATCCTGGATATTTCAATGGATCTGGAGTCCTGTTTTCCGGCCCTTGATTCCCTTACCTTTCTTTCAGGGGTTGCACGGGGAATCATGGCATATTCTGCAGAAAGCCAGCCCTGTCCACTGCCTCTCAACCAGTTGGGTACTTTGTCCTGAACAGTTGCAGTACAGAGAACTTTTGTATTGCCCATCTCTATAAGAGCTGATCCTTCGGGATCCTTTAGGAACTTTCTTGCAATTTTTATAGGTCTCAATTCGTTTTTTTGCCTTTCCATATCACATCCTCTCTGGTGCTGTTACACCTATCAAGTTAAGGCCATTTTTGACCACAGATTTTACAGCATAGGAAAGAAGAAGTCTGGCCTCTGATAAATCCTTATCATCGGTAACAATCCTGATTTTTTGGTAATAGTTATGGTAAAGTTCAGAGATTTCCAGCAGATATCTTACAAGTAAGTGGGGTTCAAGGGTTCTTGAGACTGCCTCCAGTATATCTGGAAAATATAGGATTTTTCTCATCAGTGAACGTTCTTCAGGCATTGTGAGTTTTCTGTGGTCACCATTTTTATATGTAAGTCCTTTTTCTCCGGCAAAATCTAAAAGACTCTCAATTCGGGCATGAGAATACTGGACATAGTAAACAGGATTTTCACTTCCTATTGTTTGGGCAAGGTCAAGATCAAAATCGAGGTGTGCACTGACCGTCCTCATAAGGAAGAAGAACCTTGCTGCATCCACACCGACCTCATCCAGGAGTTCATCCATGGTGTAAAATTCACCTTTCCTTTTAGACATTCTGACCCTTTCCCCACCCTTTATAATGTTGACCTGCTGGATAATAAGCACTTTAAATTTTTCGTCATCGATTCCCAGGGCTTCAAGCCCTGCCTCCATCCTTTTTATATATCCATGATGGTCTGGTCCCCATATATCTATCAATAAATCATAATCCCTAAAATGTTTATGAAGGTGATAGGCAAGGTCAAAGAAAAAGTAGGTTGGTTCTCCAGTGCGTCTTATTAAAACTCTATCCTTTTCATCTCCAAATTGGGTGGATTTGAAAAATATGGCCCCTTCCTCTTCATATATCAATCCTTTATCTTCCAGTATTTTCCTGACTTGCTCTGGAAAGAGAGAGGCTCTTATCTCCGATTCTTTTATCACGTTATCAAATTTTACTCTGAACCTTTCAAGGGTTTTCATCTGCATGGAGTGAAGTCTTTCAACAGCATATCGCCCAGCGTCTTCTATTTCTCCTTTTTCAATTATTTCTTTAGCTATATCTATTAGGTATTCTCCAGGATACCCATCCTCCGGAAATTTTACCTCCTCTCCCTCAAGCTCTTTAATTCTTGCAACTACTGATTCCTCAAGCTGCTGAAACTGTCCTCCAGCATCATTAACGTAGAATTCTGAATCCACACTAAAACCGGAAAAGGACATAATTCTTTTGAGAGAATCTCCCACTGTGGCTGCTCTGGCATTAACTACCACTAGAGGCCCTGTGGGATTTGTAGATACAAATTCCAAGTTTACTCTCTTGCCCTGTCCGTAATTGCTCTTTCCAAATTTATCGGGCTTGCTTCGTATATAATCCAGAATCTCGCCCAGCGAGGTGGAGGAAATTTTTATATTTAAAAATCCTCCAGCTACTTCAAGGGCTTCTATTTCTTTTTCAAATTTCTCTTCGAGTCTAAGTGATATTTCATCTCCTATCTCTTTGGGTGATTTTCGCAGTTGTTTTGCCAGTTTAAACAGAAAATTTGTGGTGTAATCCCCAAAGAATTCCTCCTTTGGTTCCTCAAGAATAATCTCCAGCTCTATATCAAACAGTTCCTTGGTTATATCCTTGATGGCATCTTCAATTTTCTTCTTTAAACTCACCATCGTATCTCACCCTCGGTGCATCTCCCCAGAGTTCTTCAAGACTGTAAAATTCTCTTGCTTCTTTAAGCATGATATGTACAATAAAAAATCCGTAATCCATTAAAATCCATCTGGAATGTCTGTGCCCCTCTATATGATGAGGTAAAAGACCTCTTTTTGCAAGCTCTCCCTCCACATATTCTTCCATGGAGAGTACATGATCATGAGTATGTCCCGTGACAATAATAAAATAATCTGTTATTTCAGGTATAAGTTCTCGCATATCAAGTATGAGAATATTCTCCCCTTTCTTATCGTAAAGAAATTTTACACAATTCTTTACACTTTCTGGTAACTCCATATTATACTCCTTCTCCGATTTTTAAAAGTTCTTTGGCATATTTTATTGATGAATTGGTGATTTTTTCTCCTGCCAGCATTCTGGCAACCTCCCTGACCCTCTCCTCCCCTTGGACTTCCTTCATGGTTATTGTTGTGGTTTTATCCATAATTTTTTCCACGACAAAATGGCGATCCCCAAAAATTGCGATCTGAGGGAGGTGAGTTATAACTATAAGTTGTCTTTTTCTCGAAATTTTTTTCATCTTTTTACCCACTATTTCCGCAATTTTCCCCCCTATCCCGGCATCTGCTTCATCAAATACCAGCGTTGGAACTTTATCCACTTCACTTAATACGGTTTTTATTGCCAGCATTACCCTGGAAAGCTCCCCTCCTGACACAATTTTATTAAGGGGTTTTGGGGGCTCTCCCGGGTTTGTGCTTATGTAAAACTCCACATCATCCATTCCCTTTTCATCAATCTCTCTTTTGCTAATGATTATTTCAAATCGGGCCTTTTCCATGCCAAGAGTATGGAGTTCGCTGGTAATTTGGTTCTCCAGGGATTTTTTTACTTTTTTTCTCTTCTCAGTGAGAAGAGAAGCCTTTTCATATAATTTTTTCTTCGCTTCTTTTAGTTCTTTTTCCTTTTGTTCGATTCTTTCATCAAAGCTTTCGATTTCATTCAAGGTATTTTTGATAACATCAATCTCGTCCACAAGTTCTTCGATTGTTTTCCTATATTTGGCCCTTAGTTGATTTAGAAAGGTTAATCTATTTCTAAGTGTTTCCAATTCCACGGGATCATAATAAAGCCCTTTTTTATATTCAAGGAGACTCCTCCATAATTCCTCTATTTCAGTTAAAAGAGAAGCTATAACTTCTCTTTCTGCCTTCAGTCTTGAATCTATTTTTTCCCCTTCTTCCAGAATATGTAGTGACCTTGATAATTTGTCATAAACGGTTTCTTCACCTTCATAGAGTTCATCCAGTACTTCCTTTATGCTGGCTTCCAGCTTTTCAAAATTGGAAAGCACCCTCACCCTCTCTTCAATTTCCTGTTCTTCTCCCTTTTTTAATTCAGCCTTTTTTAATTCATTGAGTTTATATTTCAAAAATTCTTCTTTTTCCCTTACTTCATCAGCCTCTTTCTTCAGAGTGTGAAGTTGCTCTTGAAGGGTTTTTGCCTTTAGAAATATTTCTTTTACCTCTTCCCTCAGTTTCATGAGTTCTCCATAGTCATCGATGAAATCTACATGAGTCCGTGGATCTAACAATATCTGGTGAGAATGTTGGCCGTGAAGTTCAACCAGTTGTGATGTAAACTCTTTAAGAAAACCTGCCGGAACCTGAACAGAGTTTATATAACTTCTGGATTTTTTCTGTGCAGGTTCCAGAATTCTTCTGATTATCAATTCTTCATCAGTTTCTATTCCCAGCTCCTCAAGAATCTTTTTACTTTCTTCTGGAGGCTTGAGGGTAAGGACAATCTCCACCTTCTTTTCAGGAAGAAGGCTCCAGTCAACACGTTCTCCAAGAGCCAGATTCAATGATCCGATAATCAAAGATTTACCAGCACCGGTCTCTCCGGTGATTATGTTTAAACCCGGGTGAAATTCAATTTCCAGATCCTTAACGAAAATGTAATTTTTAACCCTTAGACTGGTAATACCCATTATCCCCAGGATAATTTGTTCCTGAGAATGCAGAAGTAGGGTGGCGTTCTTTTAGTCTTAACGATTTTAATTTTTTCATCTGCAGGAACAATCTGAATTGTCTCATTCTGGGTGAGGTTAATATTCTCCTGTCCATCTGCGGAAAGGAGCATTTCTTCACCCTTGGAAGACACCTGTATATTAAGAATTACGTCCGAGGGTAATATAACAGGCCTCATGGAGAGTTTATGAGGACATATTGGTGTGACAGCTATAACCTCCATACGTGGATAAAGTATAGGGCCCCCAGCTGCAAGGTTGTATGCTGTAGAGCCCGTAGGCGTGGAAACTATTAACCCATCTCCTCTGAATTTGTACAGTAATTCATCATTGACCTTTACCTCAATGTTTATCATTCTGGAAGAACTTGTGAGTATAATCGTGATATCATTCAGTGCCAGGAAATGCTTATTTCCCTTGATGGCCTTAATTGCGAACCTTTCCTCGATCTCGTATTTGTTGTTTTTTATATCTTTAATTACCTCTTCTATTTCTTCAGGCCGAAATACAGTGAGAAAGCCAAGTCCGCCAAGATTTACACCTATAACTGGCTTACCGTGGGAGTGTCTTGCAGTTCTCAGAAATGTTCCGTCACCACCCAGAGTTATTAAGAAATCAACATGTTCAGCAAGTTTGTCAAAGGCGAGAATCCTGCGATTGGTGGAAAGAAACGGAGATAACTCTTCTGAGAAAATGGATTCATCCTCGCCTAAAAGTGATTCTAGAAGACTTATGGTTTTTTTGATGTCTTCTTTATTAGGATTTCCAGTTATCCCAAAAATCAACTTTTTGCCTTTCTCCTTTGAGATTGCATCCAGTCAACCACAAGGGCTGCAACAACAAAAATTGAGGAATAGGTACCTATGATCACACCTATAGCGAGCGCAAAGGCGAAATCAAATATCACCGGACCGCCGAAAATGAGGATCGATAAGAGAACCAACAAAGTGGTAAATGAGGTTATAATTGTGCGTGAAAGGGTATCATTTACCGCACGGTTAAATATTTCCTCTACTTTCCCGTAAGGTATTACCTTCCCAAACTTCTTTAAATGGTCCCTTATCCTGTCAGAGATCACAATAGAGTCGTTTATCGAATAACCGAGAATGGTAAGTAGTGCTGCAACTATGGGGATGGTAATTTCCTTGCCAAGCAGTGTATAAATACCTATGGTTATAAAAACATCATGGAATAGTGCTATAATAGCACCAAGGCCGAATTTAAAATCGAACCTGAACCAGATATAAAGGAGCATAAGCACAAGTCCTACAAAGATTGCAACAAAGGCCTTCTTCTGTAATTCCTTACCGACACTGGGCCCTACAGTTTCATTTCGTTCGAGGCTTACTGTAAGACCTGTTGCCTTTGACAGGGAGCTGACTATCTCATCTGCATCTCTTTCCACATGGTATTTGATAATATAAGTGTTTGCATCCCCAAAGGATTGAATCTCAGCATTTAAACCAATGTCTGAGGTGGTTTTTCTGACGTCTGCAATATCCAGCGCTTTTTCAAATCTGACCTGAATGAGAGTTCCTCCTGTAAAATCAATCCCGTATTTGAATCCTCCCCTTACAATAATTCCTATAATACCGATGAGTATCAAAATTAAAGAAAAAATATAAGCCTTCTTTCTATTCCCAAGGAAATTAATGTTTGGATTTCTGAATATGGCTATCATTTCTCTTCTCCTTTATATTTTAATGGTTTTCGCCCTTTTTACCACAAGGAAATAATCAAATATAATTTTTGTCGCAAATATAGCTGTGAAGAAGCTCACGATTATACCGAGAGAAAGAGTGGTTCCAAAACCCCGGATGGGACCAGTTCCGAATCTTAAGAGAACAAGTGCAGCAATTAATGTAGTGAGATTAGCGTCAAAGATAGTGATAAGCGCCCTGTGATACCCAGCGTCCACTGCATTTTTGGGTCTTTTCCCAGCCCTCAGTTCTTCTCTTATCCTTTCAAAAATCAATACATTTGCATCAACTGCCATACCGACTGTTAAAATCAAACCAGCCATACCCGGGAGTGTTAATGTGGCGTGCAGTGCTACAAGGGCACCAAGGATAAGTATAATATTTAATACCAGTGCAAGATCTGCAATTAGTCCTGAAAGATTATAATATATAACCATGAAGATCATAACCAGTATTAGACCCACCATGAGAGCCCTTATTCCTTTACGTACAGAGTCTCTTCCCAAGAGAGGTCCCACGGATCTCTCCTCAACAATTTTGACAGGTGCAGGAAGTGACCCGGCTCTGAGTATAACAGCCAGTTCTTTGGCTTCATCCATTGTAAAACTGCCCCTTATGATTGCATCGCCAGTTGGTATTCTTTCATCTATAAAAGGTGCAGATTGAACTACATTGTCCAAGACTATTGCCAGCTGTCTTCCTATATTTTTCCCTGTAATATATGCAAATTTAGCTGCTCCCTTCTTATCAAAGTGAAGTTCAACAATGGGCTTACCCTGATACGCAGGGTCCTGCCCTTGATAAATAGTATGCCTGGCTGATTTCAAATAAGCACCGGTTAATTCTGGTTTAGCTTTAACTAAATAAAGGGGTCTTAATTTTTCTCCCTCTCGTGTTATCTCTGTTTTACCCCACATGAATATATAACCCTTTGGAATTACCTTTTTTATTTCTTCCAGAGATAGGATACTGTCGACCTTACTCCAGTCATCCTCCATCACAGCGACTCCGCCCTTATACTGCAAGAGGAGGGGTGAGAAAGTCTCTGCGAGAGAATCCTTGGAAGTCAGTTTTTCATCTATAAGGTCTATAAGCTGACTTAATACCTTTGGTTGTGCAACTAAACGAAATTCAAGTTGGGCAGTCTTCCCAATAAGGGATCTGGCTCTTTCTCTATCAAGAATCCCTGGGAGCTGAATGAGTATTCTGTTCTCTCCAGCTTTTTGAATGGAGGGCTCAAAGACACCCCACTGGTCTATTCTATTGCGGATAACTTCCAGTGCCCTATCCACAGCCCCCTTTTGTTCTTCAGGGGAGAGCTTTGATTTATCCACTTCCAGAAGAAGGTACATACCCCCCTGTAGATCAAGCCCCAGATTAATGGCACGTTTTTTCAGGTTAAGAAGTTCTGTTTTGGGGAGTTGGGCCTTCTCTTCAGGAGACATGGTATAAAACTGGAAAGTGGGCCACAAGGTCCATAGAGCTGCTGCCACAATAATAAGAACAATTACAATCCTCCAGATGAGATTTCTCAAAACATACCTCCTTTTTCCGTAGTAGTTGAAGTATTATAATTTTGTCCCAAGGTATATTCAACTCCAATGGAGTGTGTATCTCCCAATTCCCCTATTTCTCTGAAACTGTAACTAATGGATATGTATCCCTTGGTTCTCAATCCCAGAAAAAGGGCCTCCGGGTTTTGAGAAAGCCCTATTACAATATCAAATAATGGTAAGAACGAGAAACTCTGAGAAAAAGAAATACAAGGAGCTTCATACAGTTCCATGTGTAAATCCACAGACGTGGAACCAAAATTCTCATTAAAAACAAAAGCGGAGGAGAATAAAGGAGTGTATTTGTCAAGCCGTGAAGCCAGTGTAAAACCATAGGAAAAGAAAGCTGCATTTCCTGTTATCCCCAATCTTATTCCGGGATATTCTTTTATGATATCTTCGTACTGTGTTCGTGTGATGTAGAAGCTCATCCCCAGTTGGTTTGTAGAAAGTTTTCGAGCAAAGGCTAAACTTAGTGTTTTCTCATTAATCTCTCCTGTCCCTAGATTTATAATTCCCACTCCTACTTTACGATACGAGAATGCAAGTGAAGTATAAGAGAGCTCTCTTACGCCGTAGGGATTAGAATAGGATATTGAAATTTTAGGCTGATAGGGCAGTAAAGAGGGAAGGAAGAATACTGCTTCGGCTCTCTTTTTTAACGAACTTATGTTGTAGCAGTTAAGAAATGGGCTAAAAGGTAGTATATAAGAAAAAGATATCAAAATCAGAAGAATACTACTTCCAGGCACTCCTCAGAAACTCCAGTTCTTGTTTTTGAAATTCTTTCAGTAATTTTTGAATATTCCCTTTAGGTCCATGAATATTACAGAATTCTTGAGGCTCATCTCCCTCTCGGAATGGTTCGATATGGGTTGCTGGACAGTATTGTGTTGCAAGCAAACCTGACTGGTTGCAAACCTCTGCAAAAACGATTCCCTGGGGCACTACAAATTCTGTATCAGGAAGCTCGTCTAAGATTTTTTTCATATAGAGAGTCCATATGGGCAGAGCCATAGAAGCTCCAGAAGCACCTTCATATATTGTTCGTAATGAGTCATAGCCCACCCAGACACAGGTTAAAAGACCAGGGGTATACCCTATGAACCATGAATCACGGTGTTCGTTGGTTGTTCCAGTTTTTCCCGCTGCCACTCGATTCCATCCATAATGTAAAATCGCACCCCTTGCTGTTCCTTCGGTAAAGGTGGATTCAAGCATATTGGTCACAATATAAGTAGTTAGAGAATCAAATACATGCACCCTCAGGGGGTCGTGGGATTCCAGAACAACGCCGTTTTTATCCACTACTTTCTTTATACAGTAAGGCCTTATTCTGTATCCATAATTGGCTATGGTGGAGAAGCCTGTTGCCAGTTCAATGGGAGAAAGAGTGACTGCGCCAAGTGCAAGGGAAGGATATGGAGGCAAGTAAGATGTAATTCCTGCTCTTCTGGCATAAGAAGCCACAGCTCCAGGGCCAATTTCCAGAACCAGGTGTACTGTGGCAAGATTCCTGGACAAAGCAAGGGCCTTCCTCAACGTTATTTCGCCCAGGTATTTTTTATCATAGTTTTCTGGTTTCCATTCATTTTCCTGGCCCTCATTTAAAATAATAGGTAGATCTTCAACCTTATCGCATGGATAATACCCATTGTCTATTGCAGTGAGATATACAAATGGTTTAAATGCAGAACCAGGCTGTCTCTTTGCCTGAATTACCCTGTTAAACTCACTGTCATCATGGTCTCTCCCCCCCACAAGGGCTAAAATCTCACCGGTATTGGGATCAAGGGTTACCAGTGCACCCTGCAGATATTGAGGAGGTTGGGGATTCACAGAGTCTTTCACATACTCTTCTTTCTTCGGCTCCAGATGATGTACCTTTTCAAATTTATCCAGTTCCAGTTTAAGTATGGAATCAGCAGCTATCTGGTAGTCGAGGTCCAGAGTGGTATATACCTTTCCACCGCCCTTGAAAAGAAAGTCTTCGCCATATCGGGATAAGATATATCTTCTCACCATATCCATAAAATAAGGTGCAACTTCCTCTTTAGCGCCTTCTCTCTTTCCTACTATGGAGATTCCAGTATCTAATGCATCTTCATATTCTTCCTTTGTTATGAAGCCATTTTTCAGCATAAGCTTGAGTACTACTCTCTGCCTTCTTCTTGCCCTTTCGAAGTTTCTTAGTGGAGAATATAAACTGGGGGACCTGGGTATTGCAGCCAGTAGAGCTGATTCTGCAAGGTTAAGATCTCCTATCTCTTTTCCAAAGTAAAATCTGCTTGCTGCTTCCACCCCGTAGACTCCATGACCGAAATATATAAGGTTTAAGTATTTTTCGAGGATTTCCTGTTTTGAAAAGGTTCTTTCTATTCTGACTGCGAGCATCATCTCTTTTATCTTCCTCGTAAGCAACTTCTGAGGAGTCAGGAACATATTTCGGGCAAGCTGCTGTGTGATAGTAGATCCTCCCTGTGCGGGTCTTCTTAAGTAAATGTCTACAATAACTGCCTTTACGAGCCTTTTGAAATCCAGCCCATAATGTCGCATGAATCTTTTATCTTCCACAGCTATAAATGCATTGATAAGGTGCTTAGGTATCTGGAAGTAAGAAACTGGCATCCTGCGTTCCAGGAAGAAAGTATGTATGGGTTTACCATTCCGGTCATAGACCACAGTTGCTAAGGGAGGTTTATATCTCTCGATGATGTATGCTGATGGTACCGTTTTGGAAATGATAAAAAGGGTGAGAACGGTAATGACCAGAATACCAGCGTATATATAAATACCGTAAAGGGTAGCCCGCAAGAAATCCTTTTTTTCCAGTATTTTTCCCATTTCTATTTTATATAGAGGAAAACATTTAGAGAATCTTTCCTTTTGATGGTAAATTTAATACCTATTAAGAATTTTTTCAAATCCTGGAGAGTTTTAAATTTATTTAAGAGATCCTGGTACCTTAACAGTTTTTCATTTTTAAAAGTTAGAAGCAATTTAACCGAATCTCCCGGCATATCTGATGGAGAATATCGTGGGGTATTGGGCCCAACAGTAATGGTGAGAGTGGTCTTGACGGGCACCTTTCTATTTCCTACATAGCCTGGGGTGAATTTTAGAATCTGTTTCATGGCTCGAAAGGTACTGATTACCGCTTTATCACAGTTTTCAGGTGCTTCATAGTCTATTATGTTGCCCGAGATATCGACAACAACTTTAAAGATATATGCTCTGTCCTTGAGGTCCTCAGGAAAAGCCGGAATAATTTCCATTAAAGGCGTTGGTACAGAGTCTACTTCGTAGCATTCATAGACCTTTTCAAAGGGCTTGACATTTATAAGGAGTAAGGTATATACTAAATACATCAGCATAGCATTAAAATAAAGTGTTAAACAAGTTGGGTCAAGAAAATCAGTAACTTAGAGAAAAACTTGACAATCTGAATTAGACCCATTATTATAATTGTGCTTTCACAAAGGTTCTTTGAAAATAAAGTGGATTGAGGTAGGTGGTTAAGCTACTAAGGGTGTCTGGTGGATGCCTAGGCACCAGGAGGCGACGAAGGGCGTGGCAAGCTGCGATAAGCCCGGGGGAGGCGCAAGCAGCCGTTGATCCCGGGATGCCCGAATGGGGAAACCCGGCCACCTTAATAGGTGGTCACCACCCGTAAGGGTGGGGCGATACCCGGGGAACTGAAACATCTCAGTACCCGGAGGAAAAGAAAGCAACTGCGATTCCCTGAGTAGCGGCGAGCGAAAGGGGAAGAGCCTAAACCGTCCCTGTGCCAAGCCCGTGGGCGTTGCAGGGACGGGGTAGTGGGGCACAGCCGGGCTGGGCCACGGACCGGCCGGGGAGTTACAAAACTCCCACCTAGCCGAACTACCTGGAAAGGTAGGCCATAGAGGGTGAGAGCCCCGTAGGCGAAAGGTGTGGAGTCTCCCTGGGCTGTGATCCCGAGTACCTCGGGGCACGTGGAACCCTGAGGGAATCTGGGTGGACCACCACCTAAGGCTAAATACTCCCTGGTGACCGATAGCGAACTCAGTACCGTGAGGGAAAGGTGAAAAGAACCCCAGTGCGGGGAGTGAAATAGAACCTGAAACCAGACACCTACAATCAGTCGGAGGGTTCCAAAGGATGTTCCTCGGAGCCTTTTTGGCTCCACATGAGGCTCCTTTGGACCTGACGGCGTGCCTTTTGCCTAATGAGCCTGGGAGTTACCCTCGTCGGCGAGGCTAAGACCCTCTGGGTCGGAGCCGGAGCGAAAGCGAGTCCGAATAGGGCGTTTAGTCGGCGGGGGTAGACCCGAAACCAGGTGAGCTACCCATGGCCAGGGTGAAGCCCCGGTAACACGGGGTGGAGGCCCGAACCGGTGGACGTTGAAAAGTCCTCGGATGAGCTGTGGGTAGGAGTGAAAAGCTAATCGAACCTGGAGATAGCTGGTTCTCCCCGAAATAGCTCTAGGGCTAGCCTCGGGAATGAGTGTCGCGGAGGTAGAGCACTGGATGGGCTAGGGGGTAACTCCGAACCCAACCAAACTCCGAATGCCGCGACATGCTTCCCGGGAGTCAGGCCGTGGGGGATAAGCTCCATGGCCGAGAGGGGAACAACCCAGACCACCGGCTAAGGCCCCGGAGTGGAGGCTTAGTGGTAAAGGAGGTAGGGCTGCTTAGACAACCGGGATGTTGGCTTAGAAGCAGCCATCATTTAAAGAGTGCGTAATAGCTCACCGGTCGAGTGGCCCTGCGCCTAAAATGTAGCGGGGCTAAGCCTCCCGCCGAAGCCGTGGGTTGTCCTGTCCTCCGGGACAGGGCAGCGGTAGGGGAGCGTTCCCAGCGGGCTGAAGGTATCCCGCGAGGGGTGCTGGACTGCTGGGAAGTGAGAATCCAGGCATCAGTAACGATAAGGAGGGTGAGAATCCCTCTCGCCGAAAGCCTAAGGTTTCCACCGGAAGGTTCGTCCGCGGTGGGTTAGCCGGCCCCTAACCCGAGGCCGAAAGGCGTAGGGGATGGGAATCCCGTTAATATTCGGGAGCCACCCTGATGGAGCCCAGGGGGTGACGCAGGGGGGAAGGGCCAGCGCCCTGATGGAATAGGGCGTCTAAGCCTGTAGGGGGCTCCTCCAGGCAAATCCGGAGGAGTGGACTTTGAGAGTCCAACCCTGAGAGGTGATGGGGACCCCCGTAACTGGGGGGAACTGGCCCGGACCGCACTGCCAAGAAATAACCTCGTGGGTGATGAAGTCAGGGTGACCGTACCGCAAACCGACACAGGTAGGCGGGCCGAGCATGCTCAGGCGCGCGAGTTAACCCCCGCTAAGGAACTCGGCAACTTGACCCCGTAACTTCGGGAGAAGGGGTGCCCCGAGTACGTGAAAGGCTTCGCGCCCAGTAGCGGAAAGGGGTCGCAGCGGAGAGGGCCTGGCGACTGTTTACCAAAAACACAGGAGTCCGCAAACTCGTCAAGAGGATGTATGGGCTCTGACACCTGCCCGGTGCCGGAAGGTTAAGGGGAGGGGTGCAAGCCCCGAACCGAAGCCCCGGTAAACGGCGGCCGTAACTATAACGGTCCTAAGGTAGCGAAATTCCTTGTCGGGTAAGTTCCGACCTGCACGAATGGTGTAACGACTGGGCCGGTGTCTCAGCGGGGGGCTCGGTGAAGTTGTAGTGGTGGTGAAGATGCCACCTACCC
>Ga0190349_1000165_pt1 | contig 23675 bp, 24 predicted proteins | sample 48721378_MG_FD_179798 | JGI IMG/M metagenome (GOLD analysis project Ga0190349, IMG submission 179798) | Hydrothermal vent microbial mat bacterial communities from Southern Trench, Guaymas Basin, Mexico - 4872-13-7-8_MG | ecosystem: Environmental > Aquatic > Marine > Hydrothermal vents >...
AAAATATTCTTTATAAACAAGGAGGATAATATTATGCAAAAAAGAGATTATTTAATTATTATCGTGGTTTTTCTTTTAGGATTCACCTTAATATGCAGCGCCCAGAATAAAGCTCAAGCGGCTGTGGCCTCCAGCAGCAATTATAACAACCTGGTCACTCTCTTTCGGGAGTTTAGGGAATTTCAGAAACCGGAATTCATTAATGGTGTGCCTGATTACAGCCGAAGGGCCATGGAGAAAAAAAGACTCGGCCTTGAGCAGTTCCGCCAGCGGCTGGAAGCCATGGATCCCAACAGCTGGCCTGTGGCTCAGAAGGTTGATTATGTCTTAGTCTGGGCCGAAATGAACGGTCTGGAATTTTATTTACGTGTCCTAAAACCTTGGTGGCGCGATCCTGTTTTTTACCTTCCCTCTCAGGCCGGAGCCGGTCCTGTAATAGATATAAACCTGCGTATTGGTAATAATCTGCCTTTGGCTGAGGACGAAATAGATGAACTCAAAAAAAAGCTTGAAACCATCCCTGAGATTTACAAACAGGCCGAAAAGAACCTAACCGAAGCAGCCGGCGATCTGGCTCTCATTGCTCTCCATTACATAGATTACGAAGCTGGCCGTTATCAAAGATTGGCCAACCGCCTGGCCAAATACCATCCAGAGCTGGTTCCTTATGTTGAGAAGGCCCGCGATGCAGTTAAAAACTACGGCCGATGGCTTGAAGAGAATAAAAGCAGAATGACAGCCCCGGCTGGCATCGGTATAGACAACTACAACTGGTGGCTCCAGAAAGTGCACCTTTTTCCTTACACCTGGAAGGAGTGTCTCTGCATCTCAACCCATGAATACAACCGTATTATTACTTTTTTGAAGTTAGAAGAAAACAGAAATCGCCACCTTCCCCCACTTAAGGTGGCTGATACAGCCGAAGAATGGTACCGACGTCTGGACATTGCTCTAAATTATGTTCTTAAATTTCTCCGTGAAGAAGAAATTTTAACAGTCCCAGATTGGCTGAGAGCTGATAAATACAGTGACCCCAGCGAACCAAGACGTTCCTTACCCTCGACCCCGACCATTGACAGCAGAGCTCGGGAGCGAGAAGTGCTGCCTGGAGAAACCCATGAATTTATTGGCCACCTGTTTGATGAGTTGAGAAGAGAGCGTGATAAACGCCCCATTCGAAGTGCCAGGCGTCTTTATAATATGGACTGGATCCGTTCAGAGGGATGGGCAGTCAGTACAGAAGAGCTATTTATGCAAGCCGGAGTTCTTGACAATCGGCCACGTCGAGGCCGGGAAGTCGAATACCTGATGAACGCCTCCCATATGAGTCTTTCACTGCCTGATCTCAGGATGCACAGCAATGAAATAAATTTCACCCAGGCCCGACATTTATGTGCAGAGTTAATGCCTTACGGCTGGTCAGATGCAGATGATCGAATGGTCTGGTATGAACAGCAATCCAATCTACGCTTTCCTGCTTTCCACACAGGCTGCGTGGTCGGCAAGGCTCAATTTATGAAAATTTTCAGGGAGAGAGCTATGCAGCTGGGGAAAAAATTCAAATTGCGTGAATTTATAGATAGCTTTCTGGCTGCCGGCATAATTCCTATGTCTCTTATAAGGTGGGAAATAACTGGCTATGACGACGAGATCAAAAAGTTATGTCCGCTCATAAAATAGCAATAGAGCTGGTAATAATTCAAACAACCAAAAAAAATCTTTTACAAACAAAAAGTATAAGTTTGAATTCAGCCAAGCATTAAGTAAAATTTTATTGGTATAGAAAAATGGCTACTCCTTTATGCCCTTACTTTGGACAGTGCGGCGGCTGCTCATACCAGGATATGGATTATTCAAAGCAACTTGAATTAAAGAAAGAAAAAATAATCAAAACTCTGAAAATTGACGCCCTTCAAGTCTTTTCTGGCCAGGAATACCATTACCGCCAGCGCATGGACATGGTTTTCCATCCTGAGGGCCTGGGCTTCAGGAAGAGGGGTAGCTGGGCCAAAATCATCAAGGTGGAAAAATGCGTCATCTCCAACCAGAAATTAAACCAATTTTTGAACGAAGTCAGCCAATTCTTCACTGAAGTCGATACATTTGATGCAAGAGCCAATAAAGGAACATTTCGCTATGCAGTGATTAGGACACCCCCTGATGATTCTTCAATTTCCATTGTCCTCAACCAAAGTTCCCCGCATATAAGCCAGGCTGAGAAAAAGGTCGCAGAATTTGCCTCCCAAACATCAGCTCACAATGTGATTATAACTTATGTTCCTCCCAACAGGGATGTAAGCGTTTCTGAGGAGTATTCTGTTATAAAAGGAAGTGAATGGCTGCAGGAAGAATATTTAGGTAAAAAATTCTGGTATCATGTCCAGGGTTTTTTTCAAAATAACCATCAAGTTGCTGAAAAAATGCATGCTTACTGCCAAAACTTAATCAAAAACTATGGAGATAAAGATTCAGTCCTGCTAGATCTTTATGGAGGAGTAGGCCCTTTTGCCATCCTTAATGCCCAATTTTTTAAGGAGGCCCTGATCATAGATAATTCTGCCCAGGCCATTAAAGCTGCAGCCATGAACATTAAGGAAAATAAGGCCTCTAATGTAAAGCCTATACTCCTGGACAGCAAACACTTTATTAAGGAAGAGCTGCCAAGACCAGGATTGGTCGTAGCCGATCCTCCCCGCAGCGGTCTTCATCCTAAAGTTATTAAAAAATTAAATGAGCTAAGGCCAGAAAAGATTATTTATGTTTCCTGTAATGTCAAACAGCTCCGCCACGATTTAGCTCAGCTCAAAAATTTCTGCCTTAAAAGCGCTGCTCTTTTCGACCTCTTCCCCCAGACGCCCCACATTGAAACTGTGGTCGAGCTAGAAGGGGTCAGACCTTCATAAGTTTTATAATTGTTTTTAATAGCACGAATAATTGGACTACAGTAAATTGTTAAATTATAAAACTTATGAAGGTCTGACCCCATAACCTTCAATTTGACCTTTAGGCTGTTTTCTGATAAAAATCTTTGCCTAGATGGACATCCAAAATAAAAAATTACTGGCCCTGATCGAAAGCTTTCCCCAGAAAAAAATTGCAGTATGGGGAGACTTCATCCTGGATGAGTATCTATATGGTACCACCCGCCGCATTTCCCGGGAAGCTCCTGTCCTTATCCTTTCTTATAAAAACAAAGAATTCGCTCTGGGAGGAGCCGGCAATTCCCTCCTTAATCTCAAGGCTTTGGGGGCTGAACCTCTACCCATAGGAGTAGTTGGCAATGATGAGCCCGGTGAGAAAATACTGAAAATGCTTTCCCAGAGGGAAATCCCGGCCTCTGCTTTAATCAAAGATAAAAGCTGTCAAACTCCAGTTAAAACCAGAATCCTGGCCGGCGAACCAACCACCCGCAAACAGCAAATACTGCGCATCGACCGGGAAGAAAAGATTCCTGATTCAAAGCTTCTCCAGCAAAAATTACTTAAGGAACTTAAAAATATTCTGGCCCAAGCCGAAGCTCTTCTTATTTCTGATTACAATTACTACACAGTTAAAGAATCTATTTTTCGCTCTGTTTTCCCCTATTTTATAAGAAAAAAAATCCCGGTCACAGTAGACACTCGTTTCCGGCTCATTAATTTTAAAGGAATAACAGCCGTTACTCCCAATGAACCAGAAGTGGAGTGGGCTTTAAAAATTGAATTAAACGACAACCTCAGCCTTCTCAAGCAGGCAGGAAAAACAATTCTTCAAAAAATAAAAGCCCAGGCTCTACTCATCACCCGGGGATCAAAAGGCATGGTCCTTTTTGAACCAAATAAGGCTCCCTTTTTTATACCTATTTATGGAACAACTGATATTGTTGATGTTACTGGTGCTGGCGATACAGTCATAAGTGTTTTTACTTTAGCCCTGGCCTCTGGAGCAACCTTCAAAGAAGCCGCCCTTCTGGCCAATTATGCCGGAGGTATTGTAGTCATGAAAAAGGGTACAGCCACTTTGACCAGGGCCGAACTTAAAAAAGCAGTCGAATCCCGAAATTGAAAAAACTACAATCCCTTCCTCATTTAAAAAAAATTATAGAAGCAAAAAAGCGTCAAGGAAAAAAGATAGTCCTGGCTAACGGCTGCTTCGATTTAATCCATGTCGGTCACATCAGATATTTAAAAGAAGCAAAAAAAGTAGGTGATATCTTGATTGTAGCTCTCAACAGTGACTCTTCTATCTGCCAGCTCAAAGGGCAGGAAAGGCCGATTTTAGAAGAAAAGGATCGAGTGGAAATAATTTCCTCTTTTTATTTTGTCGACTATGTCACTGTCTTTAACGAAAAAACAGTGGAAAAGATTCTTCTGGCCCTAAAACCAGACTTCCAGGCCAAAGGATCTGACTATACCCAGGAGACAGTACCTGAGAAAGAAATAGTAGCCAGCTATGGCGGAAAAATTGCCATAACTGGTGGGGCCAAAGTCAGGTCAACCTCACAGCTCATTAGAGAAATTGCTGTTAGAATAGAAAAATCAAAGTAGAATTAGTCTCAAATAATGGAAAACTTTCTAATCATAAGATTAAGCTCTCTGGGGGATATAATTCACACTTTACCTGCTCTGGCAGCTTTAAGAAAAAAATTCCCTAAGGCTTCGATTTCTTGGGTAGTGGAAGAAAAAGGCCAGGAGATATTAGAATGTGTGGAGGGCCTTAACCATATTTTCACTATCAAACCTCAAGGCTGGAAGCCCACCAAAAAACAGTTCTGGTCTGAGCTGACCAAGCTTAAAGGCAAAATCGCCAACAAAAAGCAGACAGCATTAGATTTTCAGGGCTTGGTCAAGTCAGCTTTTATTTCTTTTCTTTCCCATTCTTCCCCAAGAATTGGCTTTCGCCGTCAAAACTTAAGAGAGCCACTGGCCTCTTTCTTTTATACCCATAGACCAGAAAAAATCCCAGAAACTATCCATGTGATCAGCAAAAACTTGAGGCTTTTGACTGTGCTTGGGATCAAGGAGGAAAATTACGAATTCCCTCTCAGCCTGGCTGATGATCTTTTCCAGAGTGTCAGAGCTAAACTTAGCCGCCTTGGTTACAATAATAATAAAAAACTAATTATTTTTAATGTGGGAGCTGGCTGGGAAAGCAAAAGATGGCCGGCTGAAAAATGGATAAAATTAATCTCAATCCTGCCTAAAGACGGATATTTCTTCTTGCTTCTATGGGGAACAAAAGAAGAGAAAGCTTCGGCTTCAGCCATAAGCCAAGAAACCGATATACCTCTGGCTCCTTTCCTGAGTATTAAAGAAGTCATGGTTTTACTTGAACAGGCCTCTCTCCTTATCAGCGGCGACACTTTTGCCCTTCAAGCTGCTTGTGCCTTAGCCTGTCCGGTGGTCGGTATTTTTGGCCCGACCAACCCTCAAAGAAACGGTCCTTTCCGAAGGGAGGATAAAGTGGCTTTCCATCGCCTGGAATGCAGTTACTGCTATAAAAGGAAATGTTCAAAGCTTGATTGCCTGAAGAAAATCTCGGCTGAGGAAGTGGCTGAGCTGAGCCTTCAAGTGCTGGGAAAACAATGAATGAATCAGTTCTGATGATGATGAACAAGCTCTATAGATGGCGGGTCAGAGCCAGCTTTATTGGCCTTATCCTGGCAATTATATTAGCTAAGCCGAGTTTGAGGTCAATTTCGGTTGGCCTGGCTATCTTTCTGTGGGGATTAGGGCTTAGAGCTTGGGCCTGTGGCCACATTAGAAAGGAGAAAGAGCTCACCGTCAGCGGACCTTATCAATATACAAGAAATCCTCTCTACCTTGCCAATTTTATAATCGGAGTAAGTGTGGCCATGGCTTCAAATTCCTGGTGGGTAGCTGGAATTTTTGCCGTCTATTTCCTCCTATTTTATCCTCTGGCCTTAAAAAGAGAAAAGGAAAAAATGATAGCCCTTTTCCCTGAAGAATATGAAAAATACAAAAAAAAGGTACCACTCTTCTTCCCTTCTTTCAAGCATTATCTGGGGCTTCATAGCCACCGCTTTAGCTTCCAGCTTTATCTTAATAACAGAGAGTACAGAGCCTTGCTGGGAGGATTGATTTTCTGGCTGGCTATGATTTTAAAATTTGTTTTCATGAAATAAATTCAAGTCCGCTGGGGACAGTGGACCCTACAGTTTACTGTTTGCGTTTCACGGTTTACGAATTGTGCTTCACCTTTTATGATCCACTTACAGTTTACGGTCTGCTAAGGATAGCAGAGCCTACAGATCAAACTTTATATATCCTACATTTCACCATATCTGTTTTGCCTTTTGGGAAGCTGTTTGTTATATTTTTTCTATGCCCACTAAAGAAAGAATAGCCAAGGTAGAAAGAGTCTTGGCTTTGCGCCAGCCTGATCTTCGGGTAGTTTTGGAAGAAGTTAAAAATACGCATAATGCCAGTGCTGTAGTTCGCACCTGTGAGGCGGCTGGCATCCTGAACATTGACATTATCTCCTCAGCCAAGGAACTATTCCCTATCAATGAGGCTATTTCCACCAGAGCAGAAAAGTGGCTTGAATTCCATTACTACCCTTCAACCAGCCAATGTCTGAGTCAGCTTAAAAAGCAAGGCTTTAAAATTGCAGCTACTCATCTCAGGCATAAGGCCCATCCCTACACAGCTCTGGATTACACTCAGCCTCTAGCTATTGTTTTTGGCAATGAAGCTGAAGGTATTTCAGAGGAAGCCCTTTGCCTGGCGGATTATGTGATCAAAATTCCCATGCTAGGCATGGTCCAGAGCCTTAATCTTTCAGTTTCGGTGGGTATCATCCTTTATGAAGCCTTAAAACAAAGGCAGGCCAAAGGCTTTTATAAACATCCCCGCCTATCCGCCAGAGAATTCGAAGCTATCCGCAACAAGTGGCTGGGGCTTAAACTTTAACTTCTTTAGCTTTTTTCAGAGCGGATTTAAGCTTTTTAACCGCCTCCTGGCTCTTTTTAGCTATCTCCTCTGAAATTTTCTTAAGCTCTTTATTCAATTTTTTCAGACTGTTTTTATATTCTTCCCCATACCTTTCCTGCCATTTCTTGAGATCTTCTTGAAAATTTCCCCTGTACTTCTCCCAATTTTCCACATAATCCTCCCAGTTTTTGGAGAAATCATAATAGCTACCTCTCTCTTCTTTCTCAATTTCAACTTCAACTGTATGCACCTTTTTATTTCTTAAAAATTCTATCTTTATTTTTTCCCCTTTTTCCTTATCCTGGATAAGCCCACTTAATTGACGGACACTTTCTACACGTTTACCATCAGCTCTTATAATCACATCACCGACTTTCAAGCCAGCTTTTTGAGCAGGTCCCCCTTCAGTTATTTTCGAGATTAAAAGGCCTCTACCTTCTTTAACACCAAAATACTGGGAAAGCTCTTTATTTAATTCTTGCAGATAAACACCGATATACTTCCTCGTTTCCCAAGTGCGAGGAAAAACCAAGGGGCGCTGAGGAGGTAGTGGAGGTTTTGCAGGAAAAAGTTGAGGGAATTTCAATTGCAGTTCTTTCTTTATTTCGCTTTCGGGGTATTCACCCAATCGGACTTTGACCTCCTCTATTTGGCCCTGACGGTCAATTTTTAAATTCACGTTGCTTCCTGGTTTTCTATGTCTGATTTCAGAAGCTAACATTTGAGTGGAGGTCACTTTCTTTCCCTCAAATTCAAGGATAATATCCCCTCTTCTCAGCTTGGCTAGCTCAGCTGGACTATCCTTTTCAATGTTTACAATTTCCACCTTGCCTTCTTCATTCTCAGCGATGGAGACTCCTAGCCAACCTCTTTCTACTTTCCCTTTCTTTTTTATCTCTTCGCAGATTGATTTAACTATATCCACCGGTACGGCTAAAGCCATGCCTGAGCTAGGAGCTTCAGCCCGACTGAAAACATAACCTGAGCCCACTAACTCTTGCTCCCTAAATTCAAAAACAACTGGCTTATCTTCAGCATATATGCCCCGTAATAATCCGACCATCTTCCCTTGGCGATCAACCACCGGACTGCCGCTGGAACCAGGCATAACCCAAATATTAAGACGAAGCTTATCTTTGGCTACCGAACTGACAATGCCTTGGGTTACCGCCGGAGTACTCTCAGGAGAAATGCTGACCACTCCAATCCAATCCCCTGGCAAAAGTTTCTCTGATTTTCCTGTATTCAGAGGAGGCAAATTTTTATCTTCAGCTTTGATTAAGGCCAGATGAGTTAGCGCGTCCATGCCTAAAAATTTGGCTTCGACTCTTTTTTTAGCTGAAGTTATGACAGATATTTTTTCTTGATGGGGAGAAATGAGGGCTGTAGTTACAATATAGCCACCTTTATCAATAACCACTCCAGTAGCAACCTTTTTTGTCCGATTTCTGGCTTCTACTTTGACCACCGAAGGATAAACACTCTTGTATATATCCTTAATCTCTTTATCAAGACTGCCACTAACGGTGAGAGCCTCAGCTTTTAGGCTGAAAAATATAAGAAATAAAAATAAAAGCAAAACAAGGATGGCTTTAAGTTTGATGCTCATAACAGATATCCTCCTTAATAATTGATTTCAGAACAAGTCTCCTCCGAAACCTGTTCCAGAATGTAAATGGTAGTTGATTTTTCAGAAAGAGTTTCAATCTCATTTTTATAATTTACTGGTTCGACAATAGGAATTACCTCTCGAGCTGCGCACTTTCTCTGGGGTTGAACTACAGTCGGGATCTCTTTTTTCATGGTAATAAAACGCAACGGCCCTTTTTGGGGAAATATAAAAATATTGATGACCACCAGCAAAACAACCACAGCACTAAAAGCACTGGCTAAGGAGAGACGAAGATAGCGAGCCTTCATCTGTCTTTTATGGTGAGAGAGACAAGTAAGAACGTTTTCCTCAAAATTAGGAGGAGCACTTACCCTCCCCAGTTTTTTCAATAGATCAAATTCTTCCTGATTCATTTTCTTTCCTCTTTTTAAAAGATTTGGTTTTAATTGAGGACTTGACCAGCTCTTTTTTTAGATAATTTCTTCCCCGGCTAATTCTGGCTTTAATAGTACCCAATGGCTTTCTTAACATCTGGGCGATCTCTTCCTGAGAAAATCCTTCAACATCTTTAAGGATGACTGGAACTCTATAGCGTGGATGAAGAGAATTGAGAGCTTTCCTCAGTTCCTGGGCCAGGTCAGCATTGGATTCATTATTGGGAAAATGTTCTCTGGGCATTATATTGGGTTGAACATTATCAAGAGGAACCGTCTTCATCTTTCTGCTTCTTTTCATTTCAGTCTTAGCCAGGTTAGAGGCAATAGCATAAATCCAGGAAGAAAAAGGGGCTACTGGCTTGTATTTACGAGATTTAAAATAGACTCTGATAAAAGTTTCTTGGGAAAGCTCAACTGCTTTCTGGTAATCGCCAGTCAGCTGCCAGAGGTAATTGACAATCTTGTCTTTGTAGCTTCTAACTATTTGGGCAAAAGCCATCTCATCTCCTTGTTGAATACGAGACACCAGCTCCTGTTCATCCATATTCATTTTTAATAAACTCTTTTTTTTGGACAATCGTTGCATTTTCTCTCTGTTAATTAAAGCGGTTGGGCCTTAGATAAAAAAACAAAAAGCCTCCTTGAATTAAAATCTATCTCCTACCACTTTCAATTTAGGGAAATTTGCTCTATTAGGCAATCAATTTATATTTTCCCTTTCGGTTTGGAGAGAGATTACTGTGGCCTTAAAGAAAAGGCGCCGAGCCCCGGTCTCAAACTTTCATAATTTGAATTTGTTCCCGGCAGGGTCAGACCTTCATAAGTTTCATAACTTTATTTTTTACAATAACTGTAATAACTTTTGTCCCTTACAAACAGACCAAATATATCAATAGAGAAGCATAATTTATGAAACTTATGAAGGTCTGACCCTACTGCAAGTCCATAAAAAAGAAGCCTGTCTGAGACAAGAAATTTAGAGAGGACTCAGGCCAGATTATTCATCTCTGCCCAACTCAATTAAAGGCTTGTCGGAATCGACCAGGTCTCCGGGAGAAACAAATATTTTTTTGACAAATCCTTCAACTGAGGATTTGATTTCATTTTCCATTTTCATGGCTTCCACAATGGCTAAAGTCTGGTTTTTTCTTACCTTTTCTTGCTCGCTGACATTTATTTTAATAACTTTTCCCGGCATCGGGGCTTTGACCATTAAATTATCCTCTCCTGCCCTTTCACTGCCAGCTTGATAGATTCCCCCGGCCGCTCTTTCAGCTTTTTCAGCTATAAAATGACGGCCACCAACATAGACATAGGTCTTATCTTTATCTCTGACAAAATAAATTTTATGGGAGCTCTGACCAATCAGAACAGAAATAACATTAGAGCCTGTAAACTTAATGTCGGCCTCCGAAGTCTTATTTCCATTGGAAAAAATAAATTTTTCGCCTTTTTTCTCCAGAGACAATTTATGAATTTGACCATTAACCAGGAATTCAAAATCCATCTTATTTGCCTCCCAACCGCCATTTACCGAGCCTAAGCCAGGGAGAAAAAATTTGTTTACTGACGCCTGCCGCTTTTTTTTTGGTTAAGCCCGTCTCTAACTCTATAAAAGCAGAAGCTAATAAGGCTAAGCGAAGTTGATCCTCATTTTTCTTTTGTCTGTTCCAATTAGCAAAATATTTCGGGATAAAATCTGTAGTCGTCTCTCCAGCCAAAAACTGAGGGTGGCTTATGACTTCTTTTAAGAAATCAATAGAAGTTTTAATACCTAAAATGACAAAATCATCCAGAGCTTTAACCATTCTGGTGATGGCCAATGCTCTGTTTTCAGCCCAGACAATTAGCTTGGCCAAAATAGGATCATAATGAATAGGAACCTGACAGCCGCTGTATATGCCGCAGTCATGACGAATGCCTGGCCCCTGCGGTTCCTTAAGGAAGAGGATTTTTCCTGATGAGGGTAAAAAATTTCGAGCGGGGTCTTCGGCATAAATGCGGCACTCAAGAGCATGACCCCGGGGATGAATATCTTGCTGGCGGAAAGATAGCTTCTTTCCTGAGGCTATTAAAATCTGCTGATGGACGAGGTCCAGACCGCAGGTAAGTTCTGTCACTGGATGTTCAACCTGAAGCCTGGCATTAACCTCAAGAAAATAAAAATTTTTATTTTTATCCAGCAGGAATTCCACTGTGCCAGCATTGTTGTAACCTGCGACCTCGATGGCTTTTTTGGCTGTCTCACCCATCTTGGCTCTTAATTCCGGATCTAAAGCTTGAGAAGGTGTTTCCTCTATAATTTTCTGATGCCGCCTCTGAATAGAACATTCCCTCTCATAAAGATGAATTACTTGGCCATAATTATCCGCCAAAACTTGAAATTCAACGTGGCGCGGCTGCTCAATGTATTTTTCCAGATAGATAGAGTCATCGCCGAAAGCAGATTTAGCTTCTCTCTGGCCGGCTTCCAGGGCGGATCTCAATTCCTTTTTACTCCAGACAATCCTCATCCCTTTACCGCCGCCTCCCGCTGAAGCTTTAATCATCAATGGATAACCAATCTTTTGAGCCTCTTTTTCTGCTTCAGAAAAATCCTGAGGAATGTTTTTCATGCCAGGGATAATGGGTATTCCGGCTTTATCCATGGTCAGACGGGAACGGACTTTATCACCAACCAGCCGCAGAGCTCTGGAGTTAGGACCGATAAAAATAATATGTTCCTGCTCACAGCGGTGGGCGAAAGCGGCATTTTCAGCCAGAAAACCATAGCCAGGATGGATAGCTTCTGCTCCTGTACGGTGAGCAGCTTCAATAATTTTATCCATATCAAGATAGCTTTCGATGGCTGGTGGAGGACCAAGACAAAGGGCTTCATCAGCCATTTGAACATGGAGGCTCTGCCGGTCTGCCTCAGAAAAGACAGCTACGGTAGCAATACCCATCTCCTGGCAGGCTCTGATTATGCGGACAGCAATTTCACCCCGGTTGGCGATTAGGATTTTCTTTATCATAGCTATAAATATAATATCATTTCAAAGTTTATTTTACGAATGCGCACTCAGTTCTAATCGCTGAATTTTATTTATCTATTGATTCCCTTTTCACTTTAAACTTTTTACTCTTCACTCTTCACTATTCACTTTAAACTTTTCACTTTTCACTTTTTTTACCCATCTCGGCTTTCTTTTCTCCAAGAAGGCAGACATCCCCTCCTGTCCTTCTGGGCTGACTCTTAGCTGGGCAATCATCTGAGCTGTAAAATTCTTTGCTTCCTCAAAAGACATTTGAGGCACTTTCTGAATAAGTAACTTACAACTGGCTAAAGCCTCCGGCCCTGAAGAAAGAAGAAGCTTGATAATCTCATTTACTTTTTCTCTCAGATTATCTTTAGGAACAACTTCATTGATGAGGCCAATTTCCCGAGCCTTGACCGCCGAGATTCTTTTTCCAGTTAAAAAATATTCCCGAGCTTTGGCCTCCCCTATCCTGCGGATAACATAGGGGGAGATGGCTGCTGGAACCAGTCCGATCTTGACTTCACTCAAACCAAATTTCGCCCCCTCGGAAGCTACAGCTATATCACAGGCGGAAATAAAGCCGGTGCCTCCACCGATTGCTGTACCGTTAACCATAGCCACTGTTGGTTTGGGTAAATCATAGAGCTTATAAAGAACCTCAGCCAGCTGTAGAGATTCCTCTAAATTCTGCTGGAATGAATAATGGATAATCTCCTTCATCCAGTTCAAATCAGCCCCTGCGCAGAATGATTTCCCCTGACCGCTGAGGACAATCACCCGCAAAGATTTATCTTGGTTAGCTCTTGCCAGAGCTTCATCAAGTTCAGCAATCATGGTTGCATTAAAAGCATTGTGCACTTGAGGACGATTGAAGTAGATATGCAAAACTTCACCCTGAGGCTGGAAGAGAATAGTTTGGTATTCTTTTTTTTCCATGTTACATCCGGAAAATACCGACTTTATAATCAGGAATTGGGGCATTGAGGCTCATGGATATACCCAAGGCTAGAGCCTCTCTTGTTTCTAAAGGATCGAGGATACCGTCATCCCAGAGCCGGGCAGTACTGTAATAAGGGCTGCCTTCATACTCATATTTTTCCAGAATGGGCTTCATCAATTCTCCTTTTTCCTTGACTGACATCTTCTTACCCTGCTCCTTTAATCTCTTTATCTTCACTGTAAGCAGGACATTGGCAGCTTGCTCCCCTCCCATAACACTAATACGGGCATTAGGCCACATCCAGAAAAGACGAGGAGCATAAGCCCGGCCGCACATGGCATAGTTTCCAGCTCCATAAGAGCCACCGATAATTATTGTAAACTTGGGAACATCGGCATTGGCTACTGCATGGACCAGCTTGGCTCCATCTTTAGCAATCCCCCCGTGTTCATATTGCTTACCGACAATAAAGCCGGTTATATTCTGAAGGAAAACAAGGGGGATTTTGCGCATTGCACATAAACTGACAAAATGGGCTCCTTTCAAAGAGCTTTCTGAAAAAAGAACTCCATTATTAGCCAGAATGCCGACTGGATAGCCCATGATTCGGGCAAAGCCGCAGATCAGGGTTTGGCCGTAAAGTTCTTTAAACTCCTGGAAGCGGCTGCCATCAACCAGTCGGGCAATAATCTCTTTCATATTGAAAGGCTTTCTTAAATCAGTAGGGATAACTCCATACATCTCCTCAGGATCATAATAAGGATCTTCGGGTTCGCTCACCTCAAGGGGGAATTTTTGAGGAGGGTCAAGCGTTTCTACAATATTGCGGGCAATTTCCAGGGCATGTTCATCATTTTGAGCATAATAATCAGATACGCCTGAAGTACGGCAATGAACATCAGCTCCTCCCAATTCTTCAGCCGTTACCTCAACCCCAGTGGCCGCTTTAACCAGAGGAGGGCCGCCTATAAAAATAGTACCCTGCTGCCGGACAATGACCGTTTCATCGCTCATAGCCGGCACATAAGCGCCTCCAGCTGTACAAGAGCCCATGACGATAGAAATCTGAGGAATGCCTAAAGCTGAGAGACGAGCTTGATTGTAAAAAATACGGCCAAAATGCTCTTTATCAGGAAAAGTTCCAGATTGAAGAGGAAGGAAAATGCCCCCAGAATCAACTAAATAAATACAAGGCAGCCGGTTTTCCAGAGCTATCTGCTGGGCCCGAACATGTTTTTTAATAGTCATGGGAAAATAGGTACCGCCTTTGACAGTGGCATCATTAGCCACCACCAAAACCTCGCGGCCGTGAACCAAACCAATACCGGTTATCATCCCAGCCTGAGGGGCCTCATTATCATAAAGATTGTAAGCAGCCAGAGGGCTTAATTCAAGAAAAGGAGTATTCCTGTCTAAAAGCCTTTCCACCCTTTCCCGGGCCAAAAGTTTGCCACGGCTTTTATGAAGCTCTCTATATTTAGCCGGTCCTCCCTGCTGGACTTCAGCTAGAATTTGCTTATATTCAGCTACCAGCTTTTTCATATGTTTTAAGTTTTTCTTGTATTCGTCACTTTGCCTATCTATTTTGCTTTCTATTCTATACATGGCTAAAACCCCTATTATATCGAAAGAAAAACTTTACTCTCAGTCATATTTTAAGCTATTTTTCAAATTTTTATAACTACCAGTTATATCTTAATTCATACGGTCTGCTGAAGACAGCAGACCCTACAAAAATGTTTTACAACTTTTTCACCCTTCACTCTCTACGTGTTTTTTCGGCCTGCTGAGGACAGCAGGCCCTACACCTAACTTCTTACTCCTCACTCCTTATTCTTTACTGTTTATGGGGACAAATTTATAGCCGTAGCATATAATACCTGACTCTCCCTCCTCGTAAATCTTCCTGAATTCGATCTTTACCCTCTGACCTATTTTTAAATCTTCAAACTCACAATCGACAATTTGAGCCGTCAACTTAACCCCATCATCAAGTTCAATAATACCTATAGCATAGGGCGCTTGATCCACAAATTGATGGGGAGGTACACGGATTACGGTATAGGAAATAATCTTGCCTGATTCAGACAGCTTAGCTGGCACCAATTCCTTTTGGCCACATTGAGGACAGAGGAGACGAGGGGGGAAAAAAGTCAGATTGCAGGCTTGACATTTATTTGCCTCCAGACGATATCTTTGAGGAATCTCTCTCCAGTATCTTGCTGGTGTTGGCATTTTATCCTCCTATTCCCTTTCAAAAATATGAACCAGAGAGCTTCCGCCGCTGCCGCCCATATTCTGGGTCATGCCCACTCTGGCTCCTTTAACCTGCCTTTGACCAGCTTCTCCTCTGAGCTGTTTGACAATCTCTACCACCTGAGCTATTCCAGTAGCTCCTACTGGATGACCTTTAGCTTTCAAACCGCCACTGGTATTAACCGGAATTTTTCCCTCAAGGAAAGTAATCTCATCTTCCAGAGCTTGACCGCCTTTTCCTCGCTCTACCAGGCCCAGGGCTTCCATAACACAGATTTCAGCGATCGTAAAGCAATCGTGAACTTCGACTAAATCAATATCCTCCGGCTTTTTATCAGCCATAGCATAGGCCTGTTTGGCCGCCTGATAGGTAGCCTCCAACCAGGTAATATCTTTCCTGGAAGCGAGGGCAATAGTATCAGTAGCATGACCAAAACCAATGATTTTAATGACTGGTTTCTTCAGCTGACGAGCCTTTTCAGCCGGGCAAAGAACGGCAGCTGCAGCTCCATCTGTTATCGGAGAGCAGTCAAGAATCCTGAGAGGATCAGCCACTAAAACCGAATTAATAACTGAATCAACTGTAATCTCGAACTGAAATTGGGCCAAAGGATTTCTGGCCCCATTATGGTGGTTCTTAACAGCCACTAGAGCCAATTGCTCTCTGGTTGTCCCATATTTCTCCATATGAGCCCGGGCAATCAATGCATAAAGCCCAGGAAATGTCAGGCCGTGGTAGCCTTCATATTCCCGGTCAGCAGCCGTGCCCAGAGCATAGGTAGCCTCATGGCCATCAACATCAGTCATCTTCTCCACCCCACTGACCAAAACGATATCACTCATGCCTGAGGCTACTTCCATAAAGCCCAGCTTTAAAGCCAGACCACCTGAAGCGCAGGCAGTTTCCACTCTGGCCGCAGGCACAGGTGTTTGACCCAAATAATCGGCCAAGAGAGAAGCCAGATGTTCTTGGCCAACAAAGACGCCAGAAGACATCGAACCGACATACATTGAGTCAATATGATCAAGGCCGGCATCTTCCATAGCCAGAAGAGCTGTTTCCACAAAAATCGTCCTTAAAGATTTCGGCCAAAGCTCTCCCCATCTGGTCATGCCTACACCAATAACCGCTACATCTCTCATTTTTTCCCTCCTATGGAGCCTTTCTTATTTTTTGGCGATATTTGGCATATTGGCCATAGCTCAAATAATGCTTATTTCTTTCCAGCAATTCTCTTGTTTTGGGAGCCAGATCTCTAACCTCTTCAATTCTTTCAGTAACTTCAAAGATAAAAGCATCACTGCCTGCTCCTGAACCAAAGGAGACGATAAGAATCAACTCTCCTGGTTGAGCAATATCCAGAGTAGCCGTTAAGCCCATTGGCGACGAACCCGAATAGGTATTGCCCAGCTTGTTGACCAGCCAGCCTGGCTCTATCTGTTGTCGACTGAAGCCCAGTCTCTTACCTACTCGCAGCGGGAATTTACCGTTGGGTTGGTGAAAGACAACATAATTGAAATCATCAGGTTTGAGGCCTGTCTTGTTCATAATTCCTTTAGCTGCACCCATGATGTGCTTGAAATAAGCTGGGTCTCCAGTGAATCGTCCTCCATGCTGAGGATAGTACTGGTATTCCCGCCGCCAAAAATCTGGGGTGTCGGTCATATAGGAATAAGTGCCTACAGTTTCAGCTAACAAATTATCGTTGCCAAAAATAAAAGCTGCAGCTCCGGCAGCAGCCGTGTACTCAAGGGCATCTCCAGGAGCTCCCTGGGAAGTATCCGCTCCCACAGCCAATCCATACTTAATCTCCCCCGCTTTAACCAGACTCAAGGCTACATACATTCCTTCTGTACCTGCTTTGCAGGCAAATTCAAAATCTGCCGTATGAGCTTCAGGTGTGGCTCCCAAGGCCTCAGCCAGGACAGTGCCTGAGGGCTTAACGGCATAAGGATGAGATTCTGAACCAACATAAACAGCTCCAATCATAGACGGCTCAATTTGGGCTCTTTTTAGAGCATTTTTAGCAGCTTCCACAGACATGGTAATTGTATCCTGATCAGGAGATGGTACTGACTTCTCTTCGATCATCAAACTCTTCTTATAATTTGAAGCATCTGCTCCCCAAACCTTGGCGATTTCCTCAACCTTTATTCTGTTCCGAGGGATATAGACCCCATAACCTACAATTCCAGCCATTATTTCCTCCCTTTCTGGATAAAAATGAAATATTTGAAAAGCACGATGAATATTAAGTGAAATAAGAAAAATATATAAAACATGTTGTCATAGATGACTATTTAAGTCAAGGAATTTAGGGCTCTACGACAAAAAGTGGGAATTCCTTGCGGGGTCAGACCTTCATAAGTTTCATAACTTTAATTTTTACAATAATTGTAATAACTTTTGTCCCCTACAAACCGACGAAATATATTAATAGAGAAGCATAATTTATGAAACTTATGAAGGTCTGACCCCATGTATATTACCCACTTTTTGTTATAGAGCCGGAATTTAGGGACAGAATCAATATTAGCGATTATTATCTTATGGGCTCGGATGGAGAGAAATCGCTACCTATAAGTATGACCTTATTCTTTATTAGCTATCACGGCTTTGAGGATGCTTGCTATCTTCCAAAGTAATTTGACATGCTCTATTTACATTTTTAGAATGGAAAAAGACAATAGCTATAAACCCTTGAAGATAAAGCCAGCTGTTTCTTTTAAAATGAAAAAACCCCCAAAGCATAACCGAACTTTTCAGCTCCAAATTTCGTCTATCAGGATGAGTTGAGTGGAAATTCAAGACATATTAAAACAATGCCTGGAAGGAAGACAAGGAGCTTGGGAAATGTTGGTTAATGCTTATTCTGGAAGGATATTTAATCTGGCTTATCAATTCAGCGGCACCTTCCAGGAAGCAGAGGATTTAACTCAGGATATTTTCATGAAGATTTACATCTCCTTGACCAAATACGATTTCCAGAAGAACTTCAGTGCCTGGATCCTAACTCTGGCTAAAAATTACCTCATAGACCAATATCGAAAAACAAAATGGTCAAAAAAAAACAGAGACGATCTTCATCCTCATTACCTGGCCACAAATTCTGCCTCCGGCCCTGAAAACAGCCTGATAAAAGAAGAAAACAAAAAAATATTATGGCAGGCCTTAAACCATCTCTCTCCAGAAGTTCGCCTGACAGTAATTCTCAGAGACATCCAGGGAAAAAGCTATGAGGAAATTGCTGAAATTATGGAGCTTCCTTTAGGAACAATAAAATCCCGGGTAAACAGGGGAAGACTGCAGTTGGCCAGAATCCTCAAGGAAAATAAGGAGAAAGAGAATGGAATGTGAAAAAGCGAAAAAACTTCTCTCTTTTTATTTAGAGGATGAGCTTAGTGCCCAACAAAGAAAGGAAGTTGAATCTCATCTCAAAAGTTGTCCTGGCTGTTCAGAGCTTTATTCTCTACTCCAACAAACTAAAGAATCGCTTTCGTCTTGGCCAGAGCTTGAAGTCAGACCTGAACTTCTCGACCGCCTTTACTCTATCCCTGAAAAAAAGAAAAGGTTCAAATTCAGCTTTTACTTTTTTCTGCGGCCATCTCTCCAGCCGATTCTGGCTGGAGTAGCCATCCTGCTCATGGTTATTTCTTTCTATGCTTTTAATCCTCAAAGAAAACAAATTAATCACATGATTAATTTCCGTCTCCATCGCAGCTACAGTCAGCTCGAAAAATTATATGCCAAAGCCGAATCTTTAACCGAGAATTTAGGTGCTTATAAAGATGAAATAATTGTCTCCATCCACAAAAACAAACTGTGGGGGAAGAATGAAGATTAAAATATAAGATAAATATGGAGGTTAAGAATGGAAGAAAAAGTTGTTATCAAAAAGCCCCCTAAATCTCCTGCTTTGGCTGGAGTTCTCTCCTTCTTTTTCCCTGGAGTAGGCACTCTTTACAACCGCCAGTTGTCCAAAGGATTGATTTTTATTGTCATCTTTGCTGGTTTGGTGACCATGCAGACTTCAGGTCAGGGCCAGCCTTTTTTAGGCATAATTCTTGCAGGCTTTTACATCTACCAGATAATTGATGCTGTCCAGACGGCTAAAAGCATCAACCGCCGTGTCCTAGAGGGAAAGGGCGAAGACATAGAAGAAGTAGAAGAATTTCCTGAAGCGGTAAAAACTGGTTCTATTTTCTGGGGAATTGTCCTTATTGTCCTGGGTGTAGTGCTTCTTCTGGCAAATTTCGAAGTTATAAGCTACGACACAGTTTTTGATTTCTGGCCGGTAGTGGTAATTGTTATCGGCTTTAAACTTATTTTCGATTATCTTTCCAAAAACAAAAAAGAGGATGAAAGGAGGCTCTGATGGCCAAATATAAACAGCGGGATGCCTTAGCCTGGGGAATTATTCTTGTTTTTATTGGCCTCATTTTCCTTCTCTACAACATTGATGTTAAGGTCTGGGATTACCTAGCCCGCCTTTGGCCACTGATACTTATTGTTTGGGGACTATGGAAGCTTTATTTTGGAGTTAAAGAAAGTAAAGAAAAATCTCTAAGCAATCAGGACCAACCATGAAAGCCAAAGAAGTTATAGTTTTGATTCTTATTATTGGAGCCGGCATCTTTTTTTACTATGCCCAAACTGGAAAGCTTGATCTCAATTGGGAAATTGACGGGCATTTCCTCTTCCGCTATAAGGAATTTACTTTTGAAGAAACAGAGCAAATTGAAGGGCCTCTGCCCTCACTGATCAAAATTAATAACGCCCATGGTCAGGTAGAGGTTCAGAGTGATCAGGAAGAAAAGATCACTATTTCTTTTCAAAAAATCATCTGGAGAAAAAATGAAGAACAAGCTGAACAGGTCTCTAAGCGGTTGAAGATGAAAATAGATAGAAATAAAAACCAACTAAGTCTATCCACCAATCGTGATGAATTCAGGAGAAAAAATTTTAAGACCAATTTCCTCCTAACTGTCCCAGCTAAGACGAAAATAGAAGTCAGCAATTCCTACGGATTAGTCAGAGTTTCCCAAGTAGGAGAAACGTCTATCAGCAACCGTCACGGCCAAGTCATTGCTTCAGATATTGCCGGAAACCTTACTATTTCCAATAGTTACCAAAAGGTAGAAGTAGCCAAAATAGAAGCTGACTGTCAGGTGGAATCCAAACATGCTCCTCTTTTTCTGGAAGGAATTAAGGGGAAGACTGAAATAAAAGACCGCTATGGCCAAATTAAAGTCGAGGATGCCCAAGGTCCAGTAAAAATCACTGGTTCTCATTCTCAGGTTTCAGCTCAGAATTTAGCAACAAACCTAACTATTGAAACTTCCTATAAAGACATAATCTTACTCAAGGTGGGCCCAGTCAAAATTACAAATAAACATGCTCAGATAATTATCGATGGAGCTCAAGGCCCCCTAGAGATTAACCACAGCTACGGTCAAATTAAACTAAACAACCTCCAGGGAAATATTATTATTGAGGGGAAAAATATGGGGGTGAAAGCCAGGTCGATTGAAGCTCAAAAAATATACATTTCTTCCTCCTACAAGAATATTGAACTAGCTGAATTTAAAGGGGAAACCTCTATTTACCTTGCCCATGGAGCCGTCAGCCTCAAGCCAGCCCCTCTTACAGGACCTATTAAAGTAGAAGGGCGTTATACAGATATTAAGCTCTTCTGGCCTTTTAAAGAGAAATATCCTTTTGAAGCTCAGGCCAAATCTGGAGAAATTAGATGGAATTTGCCGGCTAAAATCTTTAAGGAAGAAAAAAACAGTTTAACTATAGCCAAGGCTTTTGTTCAAGAAAAAGAAAAACCATCAATTTTTCTGGCCACCAGCTACGGCACCATCAGCGTAGAAGAATAACAGACGGCGTAGACCGTAAAGAATAAAGAGTGAGGATTTAGGGGGAGGGACTGCTGTCCCCAGCAGGGCGCAAAAACGTAAAGCGTAAAAGACAAAGGGTGGTATGTAATTATTAAATCAGCGCTGGCTTTTTAAGTCATATATTTTCTGAGTTAAAAAACCATTAACCTTGATATTGAAATAGGAAATTATGTTAGCCAGGTCTTTTTTATATTTGGTAACATAGCGGACAAAATCTATTTCTTTTTTATAACGGAGAAGGCTTTCAAATTCAGCCACCTCATCATTAAGTTCTATTAAATAATGGTTGATTGTCCGGTATTGAGCATTGATGTCAATCAAATCCTCTCCGGTAAAATTATCTATATTAAGATAAGGGGGAAGAGACTGCAATATTTGGAGGCTTTCCTTGCGCAGTTCATTGACTGACTCTTTAATCTCCTGAAAATAGGATTTATAGGCAAGTGGATTTTTAAGCTTTTCTTCAGCTCTGTCCAACAATGTCTCATATTGATCCTTAATAGAAAGAATGAATTCTCTAACGCCAAAATATTTTCTTTTAAAATGAAAAAGATCTATGAAATCCCGGCCGATATAGATTTTATCTTTGTAATGAGTCATCAATTCTCGGGGAGAATGAGTATAAAATTTAATCTCATATTTCCTCCCCCCCGAATCCCTCTCCCTTAAACGGGCCAATACCAGGTAATTATTCTGTTCTATAAAATAGCTGTTAACATCTAAAAGGACAGAATAGGCAGCTAGATTCTGAATGATATACTCCTTAATATAATTAAGGATGAATTCTTTCTTCTGAATAAAATCATTAATTGTTTCGTTGGGAGTGGGGTTGATGACTGAATAGGAGGGAGAAAGAAGATAAAGGACAGGGCCTGTGCCCAATTCCAGATAAAGATTTTTCAACACTTTCTGGTGCAAATCATCGAGAAGAAAAGAAAGAAGCGGAGGAAGCTTTTTCACCTCAAGTTTAGATAGTTCTTCAATTTCGTTCATTTTCGGAATCTCTAACAGGTAGAAAAATAATATCATTTAAAACCAAAAAAATCAACGATTAATGTAAGGAGAAGAGCTTAGAGAACGGGCAAGGAATGAGGAAAGAAGAGCTTCTCATATAAGCCAAGAGCATAGCTGTCAGTCATGCCCGCTATAAAGTCGCCAGCTCTCTGGGCTAATGAATCTCCCTGAGGATAAGGCTTTAAATAATCAGCCGGATTTTTGAGAACATATTCATAAAGATCAGTTAGAATTTTTTCGGCTTTGGACAACTCCTCTTTGGCTTGAGGATTGAAATATACTTTCTCATAGAGAAAATTCCGGAGTTCAATAATTGCTCTCTCCATCTTCTTGCTCATGGAAATTCGTTCCAACTGGACCTTGAGGCTGGAATTGATTACATCTTTGACCATTTTGTCTATTCGAGTGGCCGGCCACTTACCTAAGATCTTGATCAAGTGAGAAGGAACATCCCTGGCTGTTATTACCTTGGCTCTTAAAGCATCATCAATATCATGGTTAACATAGGCAATAATATCAGAGATTCTAACCACCTGCCCCTCCAGTGTTAAAGGCAAATCCTTTTCATCTGTGTCCAGAATCTGACCTCTGCCTTTAGAATGTTTAACAATGCCATCCCGGACCTCAAAAGTAAGATTCAGCCCTTTGCCTTCATACTCAAGTTTATCAACCACCTTTAAACTCTGCTCATAATGGGTAAACCCTCCTGGTAGGAGTTTAGCTAAAGTCTGTTCTCCGCCATGGCCAAAAGGAGTATGGCCGAGGTCATGGCCAAGGGCTATAGCCTCAGTCAGATCTTCATTGAGTCTTAAAGCTTTGGCAATTGTCCGAGCGATTTGAGAAACTTCCAAAGTGTGAGTAAGTCGGGTGCGAAAATGGTCTCCAAATGGAGCCAGAAAAACTTGAGTTTTATGTTTCAAGCGGCGGAAAGATTTACAGTGAATTATTCTATCCCGGTCACGCTGGAAAGCTGTTCTCATTGGATGGGGTTTTTCCGGATTGAGGCGGCCTCGGCTATTGAAGCTTAAACAGGCTCGTGGCGAGAGGATTTTTTTCTCTACGGCTTCAAGCTCCTTTCTGATAGTCATTGTTTTATTCCTGGTTGAATAATCTTATTTGGTGACAACATTATAACACATTTTAGCCTTGATAAATTTTAAACATTAATAAACAGATTATTAACGCTCTGCTGAGGACAGCGGATCAGGTATGGACATATCTTTGAGCTTTCCGCCATTTGGCTTCCTTATAGGAAAAAAGCACACCTAATTCCTTGAATTGGTTCCTTTTTTTAATTGTTAATTGTTGTTGTTAATTGGGGTCGTCATGTTGTTAATTGCATGTTGTTAATTGTTGTTGTTATTGTTGTTAATTGGGGTCAGACCTAGCTATCTTATTTAATATAAACAAAATAGCTTTAATTTAAGGGTGTTTTTTACTCTTAAAACGCTATTTTTGTAGGCAAAAATGAAACTCTAAGCAACTTTTTATGTTAATTTTCAGTCATCTCTTTTACTTTCTTAAATTGACGTTTTTGACTCCAAAATTACTGCTCTAAGA